>Ga0155862_122_pt1 | contig 83855 bp, 80 predicted proteins | sample RifCSPlowO2_01_FD_107516 | JGI IMG/M metagenome (GOLD analysis project Ga0155862, IMG submission 107516) | Candidatus Nomurabacteria bacterium RIFCSPLOWO2_01_FULL_41_52b
GTTTTGTCCTTAAGAGAAGGGTTAGAGCCAATACTTTGAAAAAACTTTTTCCATTCAATATGATTGGAAGTTTTTTCTAATTCCATGGCTTCTCTTAAGGACAAAACGAAACTCCGCAAGGGTTCGAGCCGATTCTTTCCTTGTTGTCCAAAATCTCTAAAACTTTCTTCAAACTTTGCTTTTTAACGAAGGAGAAGGTCTTTTCGTTCCAGATATATTTCTCGTTCAATGTCTCCGTCGAGATAAAGTGAAACCAATTTGTCCAGCTTCTCCTTCGTTCCTGAAAGTTTAGTTTTAAGATTTTGGACAACATTTCCTCGTGAAGAAATTGATTCACCTTCCCACTCGGTGATTTGTTTTTCCATTTTTTCAATTTCTTCACGAGGAAGCGACACTGTTTGAAGCAGTTTCTGTATTTTTTCGGCGAGGAGATTTTGTTGAATGTATGGCTGTGCGCAATTTCCATTTTTCTTTGTGCAACGATAATAAGTATAAGTGACACCATAACGGTTCGTAGCATATTGTGCCGTAATCGCACAGCCACATTCTCCACAGGTCATAAATTGAGTAAATGGAAATGGATGACGAACTTTAGATTTACGCGGTTTTCTCCTCGCCGAAAGAATTTTTTGGACTGCTTCAAACAATGTCGGGGAAAGAATCGGCTTAAATGTTCCGTCGTGCCATTCTCCACGATGTTTGACAAAACCGATATATGCTCTATTGGTCAGCATTTTCACAACGGAACATTTTGCAAATGGCGTTCCTTTTTTCTGGACAACGCCGTGATCCGCCAAAAAATCTGCTAACTCAACGAGAGTATATTTCCCAGTGGCATAGGCAGTGAACGCTCGCTTGATGACGCGGGATTTTACAGGGTCAGGCTCAATGTTGTGAGTTTTAAAATTATTTACATAGCCCATCGGTGCGAGCGTTAACCATTCGCCACGGCGGATTTTTTGGCGGATTCCACGCTTCACATTTTCTACCAAGTTGTCAGAAAAATACTTGCTCTGTCCGAACGCCACTTGCAACATAAATTTCCCTTGCGGAGTTGGCTCAAACCAAAACTGCGGAAAGCGTAAAGAAGCAATTTTGTTGATGTCCACTAGATAAATAATTTTACCGCCATCAACAGAATTACGGGCGAGACGATCGGGATGCCATGCCAAAATTCCAAGTGGTTCACTACTAGTCTCAACATACTCAATCATTTTGGCGAACTGGTCTCGCCCGGGCTTCTTTGCGCTTTTCGCTTCCGTAAATACTTTTACGATTTTAATGTGTTCTCTGCTCGCATATTCGCGTAACTCAAAAAGCTGTGCTTCAATACTCATCACTTGTTTATCATCTTCCTCTGTGCTTTTTCTCGCATAGAGAACACATTTAGTTTTGGTTTGAATTGTTTCCATACACTGGGGAGAACTTTGGGATTTTGTCGCTTCCGCAAAGGGCGGAAGCGGATTACCTAGCGCGAGTTTTCATTCTGAAAGCTCGCTCCCTATTTCTAATTTCGCAAACGTCTCTCTTTGTGCAGTAATTCTAGCATTTGCGCGAACTTTTTTCAAAGTAGATGAATAGCGTTCTCCGCGCGCTAAAGCGCCTCTGTGCGAAGCACAGAGCTTTCCAAAATGGAAAGTGCGGGGAAACGCTGAACGGCTCAAATGGGAAGAAATGAGCCGTTCAAGAAAAATGGACGAGCAAAAGCAAAGCAAAATGTGCGGGAGGAAAGGTTTTGCTTTTGCTCGGCTAATGTTTTTGAAATTCGGCGGGATTCGGGTTTCCGCCCCGCAGGAGAGTGCGGGAGGAATGTGGGGCGGGGTTTTGGGTTTTTGGCGGAGGGGGGCTAAAAATGTTAACCTAATAAACTTCTTGTTGATAACATTTTTCGCAATAAAGTTTGTAAATTTTTTGATCTTCGGGTTTATATGATGTGAGTATTGCATCATTACATTTAGCACAATTACCCGCCCATAAATTACGCTGATTGCGCTTTCCCATGCGCGTAGCATGTCTGCAATTAAAACATTGAGTCGGAAGTGAAAGTTTATTTCTCTTATAAAAATTTACTTCTCGATTGATGAGTTTAAAATTTTTTTGACAATTCTCGCATGTAAGTATTTCGTCTATAAGTTGATCGTTGTATTCTTCCGGATTTTTAGGTAAATTTTTATGTTCAATAGTTCCTTGTCCTTTTGTGCTAGGAATATTATCTTTCCAAGTGAAACCTTGAGCCAAAGCTTCTTCTTTATTTAGTGGCATATATTCATTAACTATTGCTTCATTGTAACCAAATGGGCTTAATTCTCTCGGAAAAAATTTTCCCCATTCACCAGTCTTTTCTAAATTCTCAATAATTTTTCCTTTCAATTCTTCATATTCTACTTTGCTGTATTGTTTATTAAAAATACAATAAGATTTTTTACGAAGTCCGCAACAACCAAAAATATTATTACAGTTGTAACAATTGTCCGAGTAGAAAACATCATGAGAATCAACTATTTGCTGAGAACCAATCACTTTATTACTATCGAGCATGGTCAGAACTTGATAACACTCTGATGCTTCCCCAGTAAAGGAAATATCATATGAATCTACGGCTTTTCTCACAGTAAAGCAGAATTTTGAATTCTCGCCACTTTTTATATCAAAGGAATAATGAATGTTGTGCGCATTATAAATATGATTACCAGAAACATTATTGTTGTGTGAACCAAAGAATGCACGCTGGGGAATTTTTCTACGTAAAATATCTCGCTCTTTCAAAATATAATCAACGCTTGATTTTTCGCTCAATGGATATTTCAATAAAAAATCTTTGTATTCATCTTCTGTAACGGGCTTATTAAAAATATGATATGACTTATTCACTTGACCCACACAGCCAATACAATTCAAACAATTTCTACAATCAAAAAGCCCAATACTATCTACGCAACTTTCGCATTCTTGTGAATAAAAAAGTTTTGATGATCCTAAGCAGTCAATGCACTCATGACAAGACTCTGATTTGAACAAATACAAGTTATCAACTGAATCTCGACAATTCCAAACTATATGACCATAGTCGCAGTCCTCATCGTCTAAACCACCAAAAATAAGATAACAATTTTTACTTTGATTTATTTGGTTTGCATATTCACAATTTTCAGTCTGATAATTCATTGTAGCAAAACGCGGTACAGTATTAAGTAATCTCAAAAGTTGGACAAAGAACGGTTTTTGGTTATCAAAGTCTATTCCATAAGTCATAGGGTCCCAGTTATCACCCCACCATTCGGAAATACTATAGACTGGGAAAAGTGCATCAGGGCTATATGCTGAAACAATCGTGTCGCCAGATTTACTAGAGGATCTTTTGTATAATGTTTTAAAATTCCTAAAAAGCATACGCAATTGCTGGCGACAGTATGGACAAATTTCCGGTATTGGAACCTTCATTTTCTCGTAAAACCCAAAATCATCAGATTCAATTAGAAAATTTTGTTTACAGTTTTGACATATTTTTCTTTCCGATTCCATGCTGTCATTATAGCACTTTTTTAGTATTCAAATATTCGCTTGACTTTCGTCTTTGACTTTGCTATCCTAAAGATACAAATGACCATTAGGTCAACCGAGAAGCCCCCGCAAGGGGGCTTCGTTCGTTCTACGGCTTTTTAATGAAATTTATTAGTTTATTCTGTATTAACTCAAATTGATGCGGAGAAATTTTTCTCACAAATCGACGGAATCTTTTAACACTTGTTAATCTTAATTGGGAGAGAATAACAGTAAATACTTTTCCTTCATGTTCTAAATTGTGATAATAGATTCCGTCTTTTGGTTTGGTGCTCATCGGCAAAACCCAAGCGACCTTATTATTAAATTTTTTCAAAATCAGTACTGGCCGCTCAAACAATTCATTTTTGCCGTCTTGTTCATCACCAAGATTTATGCCGATTGAGCACCACCAAATTTCTCTTTCGTGAAAAGAGAGAATGTCGTGACCGACATTCTCTAAACTTTTCTTTTCCTTGTTCCAAGAATCAAAATCTTTCATTGAAAGATTTTATCATATTTGCATTTCTTTTTCTAGAAGCCCCCCTCCGCCAAAAACCCAAAACCCCGCCCCACATTCCTCCCGCACTCTCCTGCGGGGCGGAAACCCGAATCCCGCCGAATTTCAAAAACATTAGCCGAGCAAAAGCAAAACCTTTCCTCCCGCACATTTTGCTTTGCTTTTGCTCGTCCATTTTTCTTGAACGGCTCATTTCTTCCCATTTGAGCCGTTCAGCGTTTCCCCGCACTTTCCATTTTGGAAAGCTCTGTGCTTCGCACAGAGGCGCTTTAGCGCGCGGAGAACGCTATTCATCTACTTTGAAAAAAGTTCGCGCAAATGCTAGAATTACTGCACACGAGGGGTATTTATCATAAAAGGTTTATTATCTTTCATAATTAAATCATGACTATAGAAAACAAACCGGGCAAAAAATCAAATATTTCAGAGGCTGAATTATCCGCGAAAGCTGAAAAAAAACCAGGAATATCCGAGGAAAGTAGGCGATTATGCATACAAATTCTTGAAAGGTATTTTGAAAATCCGCAAAAAGTCTTTGTTTTTATTCCAGAAATGGCGGGTAGATTAAGCCCTCTTTATCAACAACCTATAGCCGTATCGGAAATTAAAGATGTTTACCTTGCAAATCCAGATAAACCTCATTTCTTTGCGGCTTTAGTTCTGGGCCTAGACGGCAAGACAAGATCCGAGATTGCAGAATCACTTAAATTTTCACCTACTAAGAGGAGAGAGATTGCGCAATATTTTTGGAGTCCCGCAATTATTAAAATTCTTAAATGGCGCATGAGATCAAAGTGAGTAATTGTTTGTTGAGTAAAAGCATTTAGCCTATTGCGTTTTGATCGTTTTTCTTTTAAAATACTCTCTACAAAGCTCTCTGAGCTTTTGTTTTTGTGGAAGAAGACAAACAAAATTCAAATTCAAACGGTCCATGGTGGAAAGAGGGGGTAGCGCTTTGGGGCGAGGTTTCAACTTGGATTTTCGTGCCTATTGTTTTGACCTTGATTGTCGGGAAATATTTGGATGGTCGATGGGGAACAGAACCCAAGATGCTTCTCATTTTGGCCGGAGTAGGTTTTCTTGTTACAACATACGGAATCGTAAAAGTTATAAGAAATTATATGAGGAAAATTAAAAATGGTAAGTAATACAACACAAGAAAATACAAATAAGGAAGTCAGACTTCCTTACCAAGAACAACCGAATCAGCATATTACGCTCTTTGCCGAGCCGATATTTTATTCTGAAAATTTTATCGTTACCAACGCGCTTTTAACTTCCTGGGTAGCGGTATTCATTATCGCTGTCTTGGCGTTTGCTCTTCGATTTAAGTTTCGTGAAATTCCGGGCAAGATTCAAAATCTTTTTGAAATAATCATAGATGGTGCGTTGTCTATGTGCGATCAGGTGACCGGAAACCGCGCTCTTTCTGTCAAAATATTTCCGATTGCTATCTCTGTTTTCTTTTTTATTCTTATAAATAATTGGCTGGGACTTCTTCCGCTTGGAGGTTTTGGAATAGTCGAGGAGGGAGAACACGGACTTACCTTTGTGCCGTTTCTTCGTGGGGGAACAGCGGACATTAACACTACGCTTGCCCTCGCCGTGATGTCGGTGCTTGGGGCCAATATATTCGGTATTTTTTCCATAGGCGCATGGAAAACTTTTAATAAATATGTTAATCTGAAGATACTCGGGGAAATTTTCACCAAAATTCGCCATGAGCCGACGGTTGTTATCGTTGCTCCGATTACGTTCTTTGTAGGTTTGATAGAAGTTGTGGGGGAGTTTGCCAAGATTGCCTCGCTCTCTTTCCGTCTTTTCGGCAATGTCTTTGCCGGAGAAGTGCTTTTAGTTTCAATGGCGGCCTTGGTGGCCTACATCGTGCCTATACCTTTTATGTTTTTGGAGATACTGGTGGGAGTGATTCAGGCGCTTATTTTTTCGATTTTGACGGTTGTGTATTTTACCATCGGGGCGTCAGATCATGATCATGAAGATGAACATACACACACGGAACAAGTTGCAACGGCATGAATTTACAAGTAAAATAGTCGAAACATTATTAATAATTTATAAAAACAAATCATGGAAACATTTTTTGCAAAAGCAATCGTGATGGCGGTGGGGGCCGTGGGTCCGGCTATCGCTGTCGGCATGATCGGTTCGAAGGCTATGGAGTCCATCGGACGCAATCCGGAATCGGCGGGAAAAATTCTGGTACCGATGCTTCTTTCCTGCGCGTTCGCCGAGGCTATCGCCATCTACGCGCTCGTTATCGCATTTTCAATTTAAATTCTTTTCTCATTGCGTAAAGTTTTTCTCAAGAACTATTTTTGAGCTTTCAAGTTATGGATTCGATTATTTCTACATTTCACATAGATTGGAAGATTATCATCGCGCAGGCGGTCAATTTCGGCATTGTTTTTGCCGTGCTTTATGTCTTTGCCTTGAAACCCCTAGGTAAGTTTATGGAAGAACGTGGTAAAAAAATAGAGGCAGGCATTAATAATGCCGAGAAATCCAACGAATTATTACAGAAAGCAACCGAAGAATACAATCAAAATACAATAAAATTAAAACAGATATCTGTAAATGCTCACAACGAACTTCAAAGAGATTTAGAGAGATTAAGGGCGGATCATGTGGCTAAAATAAAAGCGGATAACGACGAGTGGGTAAAAAAAAGAACAGAACAAATGGCAATTGATAAAAAGGTCTTGGTTGAGGAAGCCAAGAGCGAAATTACGTCGCTTGCAACATTAATGGTCGAGAAGTTAATAAAAGATAAAACAGAATTAAAAGATTTATAAATGGCAATTTTATCAGATAACAATATAGCCCATGCCATATATTTATCTCTTAAAGATAAAAGTCTTGACGAGGCGCATCAAACTCACAAAAATATCCTTGCCTTTTTGGCCCGCAAACATCTTCTTGGCAGAGCTGCCGCGATATTGCTTCATCTAAAAAAAATAATTAATTTGGAAAAGGGGATAGTGTCAGCTACCGTCTCGAGCGTCCATAGATTACATGAAAAAGAAGAAAAAGAACTTGTGCATTTTTTAAAAAAACGTTATTCTGCGAAAGAGATCACTCTTACAAAAATATTAGATCAAAATTTATTGGGAGGGTTTCGAGTGGAAGCAAACGACGAAGTTATTGATTTAACGATAAAAAATAAAATTATGCAATTACAAAAATATTTAACCAGAAGCGCTGTTTAAACCATGAGCCACAATACCATTGTAGAAAATTTAAAAAGAGAAATAGAAAATTTTAAAGCCCAAATAAAAATAGAAAAAGCGGGCAATGTGATAGAGGTTTTCGACGGTATTGCCCGAGTCTCCGGGCTCTCTGATCTTCGTTCTTCGGAAATGGTGCTCTTTCCGGGAGGCGAAGTGGGAGTGGCGCTTAACCTAGAGGAAGATACGGCAGGGGTTATTATTTTAGGCGATTTTTCTAAAATAAAAGAAGGAGACGAAGTAAAAGCTACCGGCAAGATTCTGGAAATGCCTGTTTCGGATGGCGTTATCGGCAGAGTAGTCAATGCCATAGGAGAACCGATAGACGGCAAAGGAGCCATCGCGGGTGGAAAATCCATAAAGCATTATCCTATTGAAAAAGTGGCGCCTGGAGTGATCACCCGAGAGAGCGTTACGGAACCGGTGGCGACCGGTATCAAGGTAATCGATGCCATTATTCCAGTGGGTCGCGGACAGCGAGAGCTTATTATCGGAGATCGTCAGACGGGTAAAACGGCTATTGCCATAGACGCTATTTTGAATCAAAAGGGCCAAAACATGATATGCGTGTATGTTTCTATCGGTCAGAAAGATTCAAAGTTAAGGAAGCTCCATGTTCGTCTGGAGGAAGGTGGAGCCATGGATTATACCGTTGTTGTTTCCGCTGGAGCATCAGAGTCAGCTGCTCTTTCTTACGTAGCGCCATATGCAGGAGTATCCATTGCGGAATATTTTATGGATAAGGGAAAAGATGTGTTGATTATCTACGACGACCTGTCGAAACATGCGGTAGCTTACAGAGAAATATCCCTCCTTCTCCGTCGTCCGCCTGGCCGAGAAGCCTTTCCGGGAGATGTTTTTTATCTTCATTCTCGCCTGCTTGAGCGCGCTTGCCGAAGAAACCAAAAATACGGGGGTGGGTCTATCACTGCGCTTCCCATTATTGAAACTCAAGCGGGAGATATTTCGGCCTATATTCCAACCAATGTAATTTCCATTACCGACGGGCAAATATTTCTAGAGACCGATCTTTTCTATAAAGGTATTCGTCCGGCGGTAAATGTCGGCTCTTCCGTTTCCCGTGTAGGTTCTGCCGCCCAGATCAAGGCTATGAAGAAAGTGGCAGGCACTTTGAAGCTCGATCTCGCGCAATACCGGGAGCTCGAAGCTTTCTCTCAGTTTGGTTCTGATTTGGATGAAGCAACCAAGCGGACCCTCGAGCGTGGCAAAAGGGCGGTGGAGGTATTGAAACAACCCCAATATTCTCCGGAAAAGACAGAACATCAAGTGGTATCCCTTTACGCGCTTTCCAAAGGGTTTATGGATGATGTTCCGGTGAATAAGATAAAAGAATTTGAGCGCGGACTTATCGACCATGCGGAACGTCATGCGAAGGCTTTCTTTAAAGATATTGCGGAAACAAAGATGTGGAGTGAAAAAGGCGAAATTGAGTTAAAGAAAGTAATTGAAGATTTCAAAAAAGGTTTTAGTAACACTTAGTACTCCGAGTACTAAGTGGTTTAAGGCGAATTTTATGGCAGGAACAAAGGAAATAAAAAGACGAATAAAGTCGATAAAAAATACCAAGAAAATCACCAAGGCGATGGAACTGGTGGCGGCTTCGAAGATGAAGCGCGCGGTTTCGAGTACCCTTGCTTCCAGATTTTACGCCGGATATTCTTGGCAGATTCTGACTTCTATTGCCAAAAATGTCGAAAATTTAGAACATCCGCTTTTTTCATTGAAAGAAGGGATTGACGGTAAAAAAAATATTTTACTTCTTTTAATAAGCTCCAATCGCGGGCTTTGCGGAGCGTACAACGCGCAAATTATAAAAAAGGTTATTTCTATACTCAAAAGCAAAAATACTAATGTGGAAGTGGTCTCGGTAGGCAAAAAAGGAGATATCGCCATACGTCGTCTGGGTATCCGGGTAGTTGCTTCTTTTTTGGAAATGGATGGCCAGATTTCTCTATCCGCGATAGTGCCCCTGTCTAAATTTGTGATAGATGAGTTTAGCTTTGGTAAATATGATAAAGTAATAGTGGCTTATACCGATTTTGTTTCTGCTCTGACCCAGCGACCCAACATCAAGCAGATTTTACCGGTAAGTCGCACAGAACTAAAAGATTTGATTCAATCGCTTGATCAAGTCGCTCCGGCGCTCGAAGACAACTCTCATGATAAGAAAATCGATTATTTGTTCGAAGGAGACCAGAATAAACTTATCGGCTCGCTCGCGGAAAAACTTACTCGGATGCAGATTTATCAAATGCTTTTGGAATCCAATGCTTCCGAGCAGTCAAGCAGAATGATGGCCATGAAGAACGCAAGCGAAGCCTCCGGAGAGATGATTGAAGATTTGACTTTGGTATTTAATAAAGCCAGACAATCGAATATTACCAGAGAAATATCGGAAATCAGCGCGGGCATGGCATCAATAAGTTAAAAGTTATAAAATTTATAAAGTAAAAAGAAATTATTATGCAAACAGGCACAATCAAGAAGATCATAGGTCCGGTGGTAGACGTGGATTTCGGCGAAAAATTACCGGATATTTATACCGCGTTGGAGGTCGCAAACAAAGGCAAAAAGCTTGTCTTGGAAGTTGAGCAACATCTTGGGACCGGATTGGTGCGTTCTGTGGCCATGGATACGACTGATGGTCTTTTTCGCGGAATGCAGGTTTTAAGTACTGAAGCTCCCATATCCGTGCCTGTGGGTAAATCCACCTTAGGCCGTATTTTTAACGTCCTTGGGGAAGCTATTGACGATGGGATGCAAATAAAATCTGAGAAGGTTTTACCGATTCATCGAAAAGCTCCTGAATTTACAGCCCAGGCCACCAAAGTTGAAATTCTGGAAACGGGCATCAAAGTGATAGATCTTATTTGTCCGGTCTTAAAGGGAGGTAAGGTCGGGCTTTTTGGCGGAGCTGGCGTGGGTAAAACCGTGGTCATCCAAGAGCTTATACACAATATCGCCTCGGAACACGGCGGATATTCGGTCTTTGCGGGTGTCGGCGAACGGACTCGGGAAGGAAATGATTTATATCATGAAATGAAAGAGTCCGGAGTCTTGCCGAAAGTCGCGATGGTCTTTGGTCAAATGAATGAACCTCCGGGCGCTCGTCTGCGAGTGGCGCTTTCCGCTCTTACCATGGCGGAACATTTTCGCGACGCAGAAGGCAAGGATGTGCTTTTGTTTATAGACAACATTTTTCGTTTTACCCAAGCCGGCTCGGAAGTGTCCGCTCTTTTGGGACGCATTCCTTCAGCCGTGGGATATCAACCCACTCTTGCGACCGAAATGGGAAATCTCCAAGAGAGAATCACTTCTACCGAAAAGGGTTCGGTAACTTCCGTGCAAGCTGTTTATGTGCCGGCGGACGACTTCACCGATCCGGCTCCGGCTACTACCTTCGCGCATCTTGATTCGACTGTGGTTTTAAATCGATCTCTTTCAGAAATAGGAATTTATCCGGCGGTGGATCCGCTTGATTCTTCTTCTACTATTCTTGATCCGAATATCGTGGGACTTGAGCATTACATCGTGGCTCGCGAAGTTCAGCGTGTTCTTCAACGTTACAAAGATTTGCAGGACATCATCGCTATTTTAGGTATGGAAGAATTGTCGGAAGCGGACAAGGAGCTGGTAGCTCGCGCCAGAAAAATCCAGAAATTTCTTTCACAGCCGTTTTTTGTAGCGGAACAATTTACCGGTACCAAAGGCGCGTATGTGCCTCTTGCCGAAACTATTCGTTCTTTTAAAGAAATTATGGACGGTAAACATGATGACAAGCCTGAAGGAAATTTTTATATGAAAGGCGCGCTTTGAAAATGTATGTTCAAACACTTAAAATTAAAAATAATCACTCCGGAGCGATTGGTACTTGAAGAAGATGTGAATCAAGTCAGTCTGCCGACCACTGTGGGAGAAATTACTGTTTTACCGGAGCACATTCCGCTTATTAGCGAGATTACTTCCGGTGATATTGTTTCTCTTGTCGGGGGCGAATACATTCCCTTTGCCGTAGCGGGGGGATTCGTAGAAGTAAAAAAAAACGAAAATAATATTACCGAAGTCGCCGTGCTAGCAGATTTTGCCGAGCATGTGTCGGAAATTTCGGATGAGGTCATAAAAAAGGCCAAGGCGCAGGCGGAAGAACTGCGTCAGCAGGCGGCAAACAAAGAAATCGTGGATTTCGAACACTTTGAGACTGAACTTGAACGTTCTCTTACCCGCGTCAAAATCGCGGACAAATGGAGGAGTAAAAAATACAGGAAATGAGTAAATTTTATGTTGTCGCAACTCCGATAGGAAACCTGGGAGACATTACCTTTCGGGCCGTTGAGACGTTAAAGAGCGTAGATTTGATATTATGCGAGGATACACGAGAGACTAAAAAAATTTTAAATAAATATAATATCAATACATCCATGATGAGCTATCATACTCACAGCAAACTCGCCAAAACAGATAAGATTTTTGAATTGTTATCCGAGGGGAAAAATTTGGCTCTGGTTTCGGACGCGGGCACTCCCGGCATTTCTGATCCGGGGGCGATGCTTGTTTCCAAAATCAAAGATAATCTACGCCATAGCGTAGATGTAATTCCAGTGCCGGGGCCGACCGCGCTTATCACGGCGCTTTCGGCTTCGGGACTGCCGACGCATGAATTTACGTTCTTGGGTTTTTTGCCGCACAAGAAAGGGAGAGAAACATTGTTTAAGGAAATAGCGCAATCCGGAAGGACTATGGTTTTTTATGAATCTCCCCATCGGATTTTAAAAACTCTGGAATCTCTCAGAAAATTTTGCCCAAATAAGAAAGTGTGTTTGGCCCGAGAACTCACCAAGATTTATGAAGAATTCAAAACTGACCCTCCGGTCGAACTTTTAGAATATTTAAAAGAAAATCCAAAAAAACAGAAAGGGGAGTTTACCGTGCTGATTAGCGATTGATGTTTACGGAAAAACTCATATGTACTTTTCAGTAGACAGGTGAATAAAGTAGAATTTATGAAAAAGTAAAGCAAGGTTTTTATAGCAGATCTTCCGGATCCACTTTGATTTTAAAGTTTCGGGGAAGGGAGCGGAGTTTTTGGGAAAGGTTCCGGTCAATGTTTCCACCCGTCAGGAGGGAAGGAAGAGACCATCTTTCAGGGTTTATTTTAAGCAACATATTGGCGGAATATTTATCTTTTATTCTTGGTATAAAACCGGAGAATATTTCCGGCTCATATTCCTTGAATATTTCTTTCAGTCTTTCCCTTGTTTCCAGGACTTCGGATTTTTTGCCCAAGAAAGTCGTTTTAATGAAGCGTTTGAAGGGCGGATAATGGAGGATTTTTCTATTTTCTATATCTTCTCTGATCAATGGCCATAGATTGCCTTCTTTCAGAGCAAGGAGGGTTTTATCCTGTATATTTTTAACCTGAATGATCAGTTTTTCTTCTGTTTTGTCCGATATGTCGAGAAGGATTCTAAGTATTTTCTCTCCCATTTTGAAATTCGGGATACTCCAGAGCGAATCAAAGGAAGCAATGACTGAAAGCGGGACTTTCTCTCTCAAATAGTAGAGCGCCATCTCTGTGCCCACCAGTATGGCCCCGGAAGATTTAGAAAATCCTTCAGCTATTTTTTTTGCTCCGTTTTTGTTTCCGGCGGACTCTCGGTCTAATTTAAAAATCTTTGTTTTTCCCAAGTCTTTTTCGCGCCCCAGACTCTCTCTTAGATATTCAAGCACTGTTTCGATGCCAATTCCAAGCGGTATCAGGTTCCATCCCCCGCAGACATCGCACAGAATATCGGCATTTTTCTCTGCACCGCATTTATTACAAACGAACATTCTTTTTTTGCCGTCTTTCGAGGTATAAAGCACCAATACCGATTCACATTCGCCACAGGATACCGTATTGCCGCAATCCCGGCATACAGTCATGGTAGAGAGACCCTTGCGCAGAGAAAAAATAAAAACATTCTTTTTTTCTCGGAGAGCGGAGAATACTTGGAGCATACTTTCCTCCTTTAGCACTTTGAACCCCCCCCATTTATTCTTTTCGGATTTTTGGCTCAAAATTTCCATTTTTATTTTGAGATCGGTTCTGAAAGAAAGAGGATGCAGGGGATTTATATTTTCCGTGTCTTTTCTCGCTATTGTTTCAAAGCGAAGAAGATCACTCGACATTATAAACCTTGCATTCATTTTCGAGGCAAAGATTTCGGCAAAGATTCGGAAGTCCAAGTGTGTCTGTCCCAGAGGGATGTAGCCATTTCCGTTTTCTTCTTCCAGAATGACAGTACCTAGATCATTCCTTGGGATGGCAAGAAAAGGAGTAGTGCCCACTATCAGCACCGGATGCGTGGAAGAAAGTATTTTCTGACAATTTTTCATATTTTTCTTTTTATTTATTCCACTGTGCATGGCGAAAGCAAATTCTCCAATGCCTTTGGATAACGCCTCTGAAAAAATTTCTATGCAAGTTTCTGTTCCGCAAATTATAAAGACGGATTTTCCTCTGGCAAATGATTCTCGGATCATTGTCTTATACGCGCTTATACGGTCTTCCAGCGGAGCTTGAAAAAGTAATTTTTCAGGTTTGATTTCGATGGGAACCGTAGCTATGTTCTGTGGCATCTCTTTTTTAATTTTTTTTATAATTTCAGAAATTTTATCGTAGTCTTCCATAAAAATATTCGGAATTAAACAAGTGATTACTAATCCCTTATCTTCCACGAAATATTCGGCGGCATCTAAAGTAGCAGAAATGAATTCTTTTTGAAAAATCGACGGACCTTTATCCTCGGCAACTTTTCTTAAATTGAAATTCATGTTTTTTATATTACCCTTGGCTTCTGAGAGTTCTTCCACCTTTGACACTAAGGCGAGAATTTTTTTATTTTTTATCGGTACGGAAACGACATGCCCTTCGGGGATTGAAAGAGCGGTAAAATAAGCGAGATTTCCTACCGGAATGCCCTTTTTAAGCGGAATAACGGATACGACTTTCATATTTTGATTCTAACATAGATAAATTATACCTCCATATTTTTTTCTTGATTAAAAGCAGATACGGGGGTATATTGTTCTCATGAGTTTTTTTTCACGCAAATTAGGCATAGATTTAGGCACGGCAAATACCTTGGTATTTGTGCCCGGCAAAGGGATAGTTTTAAATGAGCCTTCGGTGGTGGCTGTGTCTGAACAGGATAATAAAATTCTGGCAATAGGTTTTGAAGCTAAAGATATGATCGGCAAAACGCCCGAAAACATTATTACATATTGTCCTATGAAAGACGGAGTTATAGCGGATTATCGGGTAACGGAAGCGATGCTTCGTTATTTTATAAATAAAGCCATGGGTAAATGGAGCTTATGGAAACCGGATGTGATGGTCTCGGTTCCAGCCGGTGTTACCTCTACCGAACGGCGAGCCGTGGTAGAAGCGGCTATCCGTGCGGGGGCTAAAAACGCTTATGTGGTGAAAGAGCCGATTCTTGCCGCTATCGGCGCGGGTATTCCAATTTATGAATCTAGGGGGCATATGGTGGTGGACATCGGAGGAGGTACTACGGATGTGGCGGTGATTTCTCTGGGTGGAATAGTAGCGTCCACTTCGGTCAAATGCGCCGGAAATAAAATAGATGCGGCTATTGCCGATTATATAAAAAAAACTTTTAACTTGGCCATAGGAGACAGAACAGCCGAAGAGGTGAAAATAAAGATAGGCGCGGCGGTGCCTCTGGGAGAAGAGCTTTCGGTTACGATCCGGGGAAGAGATTTTATTCAAGGATTACCCAGAAGCGCGAAAGTAAGCACCAACGAAATAGTGAAAGCAACAGACAGCGAACTCCGGCAAATTATTAAAGCTATCAAGGATGTTCTTCAAGAAACCCCACCCGAGCTTGCTTCCGATATCATGGAACACGGGATTATCATGACCGGAGGATCGTCTCTTTTGCGTAATTTGCCGGATCTGGTTTATCGGCGGACGGGAGTAAAAGCAATGCTTGCCGATGACGCGCTTTTCTGTGTGGCAAAAGGCACCGGTCTTGCTCTTGAGCACCTTGATGTGTATAAAAAAACAGTATTAAGCAAAAAATAGCGATGTTTTCAAATCATTTTGATTCGAATAATCTTCATCACGCGTATTTGATAGAAGGAGAAAGAATGAAAGCGTTATCGGAAATAATGCGATTTTTAGAAAGTATCGACATTAAAACTTCCGGCAATGCCGACTTTTCTCTCATTTCTCTGGATTCTTTCAGTGTGGAAAATGCCAGAAATTTAAAATCTTTAAGCGTCGAAAAAAGCTTCTCCTCCAGTTTATCCGCGCAAGCAAATAAAAGAATTTTTATAATTTCAACCAATAATTTTCTTCTGGAAGCTCAAAACACTCTTCTGAAAATGTTTGAAGAGCCCATAGAAGACGTTATTTTTTTTCTGATAGTGCCGGACAAGAATGCTCTGCTTAAGACCCTTGCCTCCAGATTTTATGTGATTTCCTTGGAGCGGGCTTTGGGAGAGGAGGCGGAAATGGCAGATAAATTTTTAAATATGAGTTTACAAAAGAGGGTTGATTTTATAAAAGACCTTCTGATTGAAAACGAAGGGGAAGAAGAGGAGTTGGAAAAATCTGTCAGATTAAAGGCATTAAAATTTTTAAACGCCCTTGAACATATACTCCACAAAAAGTTAGTGTCAAGGACGGTCCTTGACATAGGTGTTTTTGAACATTTTTTCAAAGTTAGGAAATTTTTGCGTATGCCCGGGTCTTCTACCAAGAGTCTAATGGAATCCGTGGCGTTTTTAACTCCGAATTTATGATATACTCAATCTTATATGCAATACAACTTTTCTAATTTCAAGGCAGGACTTAAGAAAGTGGAAGAATTCTTGAGCAAGGAATATCGAGAGCTGAATGTCGGCCGAGCTTCTCCCTCTGTGCTTGACGGTGTATCTGTGGAATCATACGGTTCATTTATGCCCATAAAAAATCTTGCTTCTATTTCCATTGAAGATCCAAAAACTCTGCGCATAGCGCCTTGGGACAAGAGTCAAGTGAAGGATATCGAGAAAGCGATAGTTGTTTCAAATCTAGGGCTATCGGTAGCTACCGATGAAGTCGGCATCAGGGTAATATTTCCTCAATTAACTACCGAGACCAGACAGAAACTGGTAAAAGTCTTAAAAGAAAAGCTCGAAGAAAGCAGAATTACCGTGCGTAAAGAGCGTGAGCGGATATGGGACGAGGTGCAGAAACTAGAACGTGAAGGAAAAATGACCGAAGATGAAAAATTTCGAGCGAAAGAGGAGCTTCAGAAAATAATCGATGAAATTAATAAAAATCTGGGAAATGCTTTTGAAAAGAAAGAACGTGAAGTGATGGGATGAATATTTTAATTTTTTTTATAATTTTGTTAATTTTGGTGTTGGTCCATGAGTTTGGGCATTTTTTTGCGGCGAAGAAATTCGGCATACGAGTGGATGAATTTGGATTCGGCTTTCCGCCTAAATTGTTCGGGATTAAAAAAGGAGAAACAGAATATACTTTTAATTTGTTTCCAATTGGCGGATTTGTAAAAATTTTCGGTGAAAATCCAAATGAAGCAGAAGACTTGGAGGCCTTGCCTCCACTTGGAGGCAAGGCCTCCAAGTCGGGGAGTTTTTCTTTCAAGCCTAAATGGCAACAAGCTGTGGTTTTATCTGCCGGAATCTTGGCCAACTTTCTTCTTGCCTTTCTTCTTTTTTCTTATGCTTTTATTTCTGGTTTGCCCGTGGCGGCTGACGAAGGATTTGCCGGATATATACCCAAGGATGTAAATACGGTAATTATTTCCGTAATTCCCGGTTTACCGGCCGCAAACGCTGATCTTAGGCCGGGAGACAAGATAATTTCAATGAAAAACAGCAGAGAAACCCTAACCTTAATCAATCCGGATAAAATTAAAATTTTTATTATTTCAAGTATCGGAGATGAAATAGAAATCGGTTTTGTGCGAAGTTCTAAAACAAATAAATTACTTTTTACCAAGGTGATTCCCATTGTTTCCGGGCCAAACGAAGATCCGGTGGTCGGTATTAGTATGGATCAGATAGGCATAGTTAAATTACCGATATGGCTTGCTTTGCCTGAGGGTATGAAAATGACGACATCCGCCATCAAAGAGACTGTTGTTGGGCTCTTTAAGCTTGCCAAAGAAAGTCTAATGGGAAATGGCAGTTTAGATAATGTAGCCGGTCCGGTGGGGCTGGTCGGCATGGTGGGAGAAGTTTATGGTTTCGGTTTTTCTTATCTTATTTCTTTTACGGCTTTGATTTCTATTAATTTAGGCATTATAAACTTGGTTCCTTTTCCCGCGCTTGACGGAGGTAGGCTATTTTTTCTTCTGATTGAGAAGATAAAAGGTTCGCGTATTAATCGTAAATTTTTCAATATTGCAAACATGACGGGCTTCGCTATATTAATCTTATTCATGTTGGCGGTGACTTATAAGGACATAACGAAATTGTTTTAAATGAAACTGATTCATCAAGTTCGGGCGGTAAAAAATAAAAGAGAAATTGCCAATATTAAAAAAGCTCAAAAATTAAGCGAATTATTACTTTATGATGTTTTGAAAAAGTTAAAAACAGGAGTAACGGAATTCGACATTGCTCGATTTATAACTAATCGGTTTGTAAAATTAGGCGCGCCAATACTTTCTTTTCCGCCCATTGTGGCTTTCGGTAAAAATTCAGCCAATATTCATCATACCCCCGGCAAGACAAAACTCAGAAGGGGAGATTTCATTATGCTTGATTTTGGTTGCACAATAAATGGGTATTGTTCGGATATGACTCGCACTTATTTCTGGGGCGAACCGACAAAAAAACAAAAGAAAATTTATTTGGCTGTATTAGGAGCTCAAAATCGCGCTTTGAAACAAATCCAGAAAGGAGAGCGCAGGGCCAAAATCATAGACAGATTCGCGCGGGGTTTTCTGGCGAAAGTTTTCAAGAATAATTTTAAACACGGGCTTGGTCACGGAGTGGGAACCGTGATTCATGAATGGCCGAATTTCAAGCCAAAAAGCGAAGATATTATCCCTGCCGGATGCGTGATGACTGTCGAACCCGGGCTCTATTTTAAAGGTTTCGGCGGGGTGCGAATAGAAGATATGATTTTAATTGCAAAAAATGGCTACAAAAACCTAACTAACGTGCCAAAAGATATAAAAAGTGTTATACTGTAAAGGCATGGCGCGTAACCATTTTTTGCAAAAAAAAATTAGAATCGCTATTTTAACTGGAGGGCCTTCCCTGGAACGTGGAATTTCACTCAATTCCGCCCGCAGTGTGCTTGATCATCTGGGAAGTCTGGAGGTCGATGTCGTTCCAATCTATTTTGATGAAAAGAAAAAACCGTATAAAATATCCACTGCTCAGCTTTATTCCAACACCCCGAGCGATTTTGATTTTAAGCTTCGAAAAACGGGTAGATTCCTTTCCGAATCCGCCCTTATTCGCGTTTTAAAGAGTGTTGATATTGTTTTTCCCGCCATTCACGGCTCTTTTGGCGAAGATGGCGAAATTCAAAGTTTTCTTGAAAAACACAAAATACCTTTTATTGGAACCTCTTCCAAATCATGCAAAATAGCTTTTGATAAATTTCGAGCCAATGAATATATCCGCTCGCTTGGTTTTTATGCTCCGAATTCCATAGTGCTCAAAATTACCGATACCAAGAAAAATATTTTTAAAAAAATAACCGAATTTTGGAATAAAGAAAAAATAACTCGCGCCATAATAAAACCTTCTTCCGGAGGTTCGAGTATTGGTGTGTTTTCGGTAGAAAATATTTCCGATGCAGTGACAAGTGTTGAGACGCTTTTTCGGAAACGTATGGATACTCGGGTGGTGATGGAACCTTTTATGAAGGGCAAGGAATTCACGGTGATTATATTGGAAAACAGATTTAACCAAGCGGTGGCCATGATACCTTCGGAGATCGAGGTTGAATATGATGAAAATCAATTTTTCGATTTTCGCAAAAAATATCTTCCTACTCGCCAAGTGACCTACCATTGTCCGCCGAGATTCGGGAATGAGATTATCGAAAAGATTCAGATAGAAGCCGAACAGCTTTTTTCTGTTTTTGGTATGCGGGATTTTGCGCGTTTTGACGGGTTTTTCTTGCCGGACGGCAATGTATGGTTTTCGGATTTTAATCCAATTTCTGGCATGGAACAAAACAGTTTTCTCTTTCAGCAATCTTCCAGAGTTGGTTTTTCTCACCGGGATTTATTTCGTTTCATCATAAATAACGCTTTTTTACGCAGGAAAATCAAAAAAACAATTAAAAATATTTCGCTGTCGGAAAAAAGAAAACCGGTAGCGGTGCTTTTTGGAGGAGAAACCGCGGAAAAACAAACATCTCTTATGAGCGGTACGAATGTCTGGCTTAAATTGCGGGGCTCCAAGCTTTATAAACCTCTTCCTTATCTTTTGGGAAAGGACAGAGAGGTCTGGGAATTGCCCTACTCGTATATTCTCAATCATACAGTGGAAGAAATAACAGAAAATGCCAAAAAGGCCCAAAAAGATTTTGCTAGGCTTCGTTTTCTTGTAGAAAAAGTAAAGCTTGGTCTCGCGCTAAAAAGGGGAGAAGTCACGGAAGAATTTTTTATACCCAGAAAGCTTTCGATCGGAGATCTTATCAAACAGCATAAATTTATTTTTCTCGGCTTGCATGGAGGGATAGGAGAAGATGGAACTATCCAAAAAATACTTGAAGAAAAAAAAGTGAAATTCAACGGATCCGGAAGCGTTGCCTCAAAACTCTGCATGGACAAGTGGGCGACAAGCGAGACCATAGCGGAAGCTCATATTCCGGGCGTAAGCGTAGCCAAACATTTTTTACTCCGTCAGGGCGATATCGCCGAAATTATTAAAACAAAACAACAAAATAAATACTGGAATATGCTTTTGCAAAAGCTTGGCACAAGAACATTGATTGTCAAGCCTCGAGGAGATGGATGTTCGGCCGGAGTGGTAAGGCTCCAGAATTCAAAAGATTTATTTGCTTATCTTTCTTTAATTAGAAAAAAAATTCTGATGGTCCCGCCTGGGACTTTTACCAGACAAAAAACTCCCGTAAATATGCCCGAGAACCCCTCCGATATAATTTTTGAATCTTTTATTGAAACAGATAAACTGAAAACAGTCGGGGGCGAAATTGTCTATGTCAGACGAAGCGGATATTTGGAAATAACGATAGGGGTGCTGGAAAAAGACGGCAGGCTAGAGGTTCTCTCCCCCTCTATTACTATTGCTGAATCGGTAATTCTTGGCGTGGAGGAGAAGTTTCAAGGAGGCACGGGGGTAAATATTACTCCTCCACCGAAAGAAATAATTTCTCAAAAAAATTTAAATAAAGTCAAAAAACAAATTGAACAGGTGCTAAAAACGCTCAAAGTTCGAGGATATGCCAGAATCGATGTCTTTGTCCAAATAGCCACAGGGAATATAATAGTGATAGAGGTCAATACCTTACCCGGACTTACTCCCTCGACTGTGTTTTACCACCAAGCTCTTGCGGAGAATTTTCCGATTCAACCCATTCAATTATTGGAAAAAATTATAAAAAATGCCGGCTATTGAAGAAAAAAGAATAAGTAAAAAAATAAATACCAGACCGATAGGAGTATTTGATTCCGGAGTCGGCGGGCTCTCCGTGCTTCTCAAATTAAAACGCCTGCTCCCAAAAGAAAATTTTGTTTTTCTTGCGGATCAGTTGTATGTGCCCTATGGAGAGAAAAATAAAAAGGAGCTTGTAAATCGAGTATATAAAATCACCGACTACCTACGGAAGCGCCATGATATCAAAATGATGGTAGTGGCTTGCAATACCGCTACCTGCGCGGCCATTGGGGAGTTACGAAACAAATATTCGCTTCCGATAGTGGGTACCGTGCCGGCGATTAAAAAAGCGGCAGAAAATACCAAGACAAAAAAAATAGCTGTTATTTCCACCCCTTCCACTTCCAAAAGTCTTGCTTTGCAAAAACTTATTAAGGATTATTGCCAAGGAATTAAAGTGTTGAATATAGGATGCAAAGATTTGGAAGATGCGGTGGAACGCGGAGAGCTTATGGGTGGAGAGGTTCGCAGATTGCTTTTTAAATATTTGGATAGAATTAAAAATTCAAAAATTGACCAGCTTGTCTTGGGTTGCACTCATTATCCTTTTCTTAAGCAAGCAATAGTGAAAATAGTGGGTCCGGGGGTGAATCTTTTGGACGGCGGGGAAGGAATTGCCAGACATGCCAAATCTCTCTTATCTAATTATCTGATGGAAAATAATGCGGAGAAAAAAGAAAAAATAATCTATTTAACCACAGGAGATCCGAAAAAATTTTCAAAAATAGCAAGCAAACTTATGAAAGAAAAAATTAAATCAAGGAAAGTTGCTTTTTAATGTAATTTGTAATAACATATAGTTATGTCTCAAGATCGACTTATAAAACTTGCTTGTTCCGCTTGTAAACGTATAAATTATTGGTCTGCCAAAAACAAGAAACTGGTAACTAAAAAAATCGAACTCAAAAAATATTGCAAGTGGTGCAAAAAACAAACCAAGCACAAAGAAGCGAAGAAATAAATCAGTTTTTATTTTTTAACTTCTGATGTATAATCAGCTCGTTATTACCTAAATAATGGGTGGTTAGTTAAGTGGCATAACTGCGGTCTCCAAAACCGCCGTCGGGGGTTCGATTCCCTCACCACCCGCACGTTGAAATCAGCTGATTTTTTATGGGTTATTTTTTGACGCTCTGAAAGGGAATGGAACTTTGTCTAGTATGTTAACCTCAGTTCGTCTAAGATAGTCAACCATTAATGCATCATTAACAGCTAGCACGAGACACATAGAAGTGCTAAAATCTATAAATGAAAATGGAGTCGCCAGTTTTTACAGAAAGGTCTAAAAGGTCAAAAGAACCTTTGGAACCACACGATATTCCCTCGGCTATGAGCCAGATTAAAGAGGGACAAGAACAAACTCCTGACCAAGAAAGAATCTTGATTGATATACAAACCTATCTTGATGCAGCTCATGATATTTTTGAAGATATAGAAACTAAAAGACCAATATTACCAGACTTACCCGAAAGCCCTAGCGCAGAAGTGCCGCTTGATTTCTCTGAACTTTCTCGGCAGTTGAAATCTAAATTAGCTCAATTAGACAAAATGACTTCTAGAAGTTTTGGAGCACAACATAGGCTAAGCGAAGCTGGTCATAGAAATAGACGAAGAATAGAAAAAGTAGAAGACCCTGTGGATGAATATTCCAAATGGTCGAGTACCTTGGAAAGTCAGTATTCAAATGTAAATTCCCAAATTAAACCTCTCGAAGCCGCATTAGTTCTACATCGAGAATGCCAAGAATTAGGTAAAGAATATAAAACTATAATAAGCAGAAGATTTTCGGTGCCTGAGAAAGATTTAAGAAATCAGATAGATAAATTACTAGAAGAGTGCCTTTCACAAATAAGAGCTTTAGGAAGAAATCCTTTAAAATACACCGAGAAGCTAGCATTAAAAAGAAAGTGTGCTGAATTTATTGATATCACACACAAAGTATATTTGATTGAAAATCTTTTTCCCGAAATAAGACATTCAGGATATAACTATGCTCTTAGTTGGAAAGATGGTTTAAAATATGACATATCGATACCCGTTGGCCATCTGTACGAACAAGTAGGTGTGAATTTACGTTTAAAAATCAATCAGTTAAAAACTTTAATCGCAGAAAGCAAAAAAAAAGAAACAGACGCAATTTCTCCGAAAGATTTAGCAATTCTTAAAGGAGATTTTTTTACAAAATATGTCCTTCCTCACATTTCCAATCTTCCTCCAGATATTCAAGCCGAAATATTATCCGAATATAATGAAAAAGGAACTGTTTACTTAAATCGATATGGTGTAGAAGACAGAAATGCCGCGGAAAGAATATCTTATGCTAGAATGAATGAAAAAATAGAAGACAGTTTTAAATCGCTTGCTGATTTGCTTCGTAATGGAGATCCTGTCGGTGAAGCTTATAAATTGATTAAGCAAGAATTACCGAAGTTAATGGAAGAGCGTCCTTTGAAATATGATTTTGATGATATTTCTCGAACTCGACTTGAAAGTCCTATAATGAGAGCGGTCAAAGAATTACCTCGGCTGAAAGTTTTTATGGAAAGCCATGTGTTCCTTAATGCTACACCCGAAGAGCGAGAGAGGTTTCTAGAAAATGCCAGAAGTTTGATAAGTGAATATCTAAGTCAAGGAAAAATTATTGAGCCTACATCTCTAGCGGATAAATTATTATCACATCCAAACCCCGCAATCGCTCTAGAAATCATAGATTCTAGCTCCAATGAAAGCCGTAGTAGAAGCAACGAAGCAATACTTTTTATTTTTCAGCTTTTTCGGGAAAGTTCGGTAGAATCTGAAAGAAGTATTTTATCGAATATGCTTCATCGGTTCACCAATGACATAACTACCTATCAAGATCAGATTGTTGAAATCTTGCCCAGCCAAAGTAAAAGTATATATATTTTAGGCAGAGAGCTACTAATGAAACTGGCCACTCAAAATATGCCTATACCGCCTTTGTTATGGGAGCGAATGGAATCATATTTGGAAGATACGGTTGAACATATGGAAAAGGAAAAGGATTATAAGATTCTAGTTCCTATTCTTAACGAAATCGCCAACGGAAGTGAAGCAGGTAATAGATATTTTGCCAACGAAGCGCTCATGTTGGCTATATATAGACATTTAGGTAAGGCTAATTTTATGCTTCCTGACGGATTGTTATTCATTAAAGATTCTAAAAACATCAATCTTATTATCGAGGGTTATAGAAAATATTTTGGTATGCAAAGCATCGATTTACCAGATAGCGAAAAATTCCAACTTGCTTTTCAAAAAGGATTGACCATTACTCAGCTATTTTCTCATTATGACAATGATGTAGAGAGTTTCTTTGACGATAAATTATTTCAAAAACTTTATGAATATCCGGAACTTGAGAAGCTTCTGACTGATCTTATTAGTCGCATTCAAACATTAAGCGATAGAACTATTATTTCTCGAATTTTTTATTCTGTTCTACCATTCCTTCTAGAGACAGCATTCGCCGTCGATTCCAAAGAAGGTGAAACCGAATTTACGGCTCGTCTGAATAGAATATCAGAGTATTATGAAAAAGTTCTAGAAAAAACTAAGGAAGAAAAAAGTGCTCTTCAATTTTACTTGGGCGATAGTGCTTGGGAAGTAATAAAATTTCATCCACATCCAACCGATCTTCTTCTAGAATTTCCCGAACAAGCTCCGCTTTTATTTAAGGAAGAGCAAAGAGGACTTCAGAATCTCATATCTTCGAATTTTAATGTGCTTATAAAGGATAAGACGGATATGATTTTTCTAAATCAACTTGTTGGTAGATTTGGAGGAAATGCTCCCCAGCTAATAACAGACTATCTTCAATGTTTAAAAGAAGGCGCGCTCACATTGGACGAAAAAGGATTAGTCGAAGAATTTCTTGGAAAATTTAGAGTTCTTTCGCCTGCCATTATAAATGGTTATCGAGAAGCAAAAGCATCGCATACAGAGGAAGTTTTCATTGCTGGTTTAGAATCGATTGCCGAGCATGCTACTGGGCAAGGTAATCCAACTGAAACACAACGACAGTCTCCATTTTATAAAGATGTTTTAAGGGCCATTTATCAAAACAATTCCGGACAATGGACTACTTTCGAGAAGAATGAGAGCTGTAAAGACAGGTCAGCGGATTTACAAGGCTTCAAAATAAAAGAACGTTATGAAATCGATCTTCTGGCGGCTGGAGATATTAAAATGAAGCCAGGAGCAGAATTAGATCGGAAAGGAATGGCGCAACTTGAAGAAGGAGTTACTTATATAGCAGACGAATTTAAGGCAGCTAATTTTGATCCGGAAATAGTTAAGAAAAAGGTCAATGACCGTATCGAAGAAGTCTTCAATTTATTTACTGGAAGCGAAGTATTAAAAGATCTTGATGTAACGTCACTGACGCTTGAGCAAAAATTATTTATTATTTTATCAGAAACAACTTACGGAACACCTCCAATTGAACCCAGAGAAGTTAAAAAACTTCTTTTTGAATACGAATTTGCTAACTTCGAAGATATTCGGGAATACATTCAAGGTACAAACGATAGAGTAGCAACTGCTCAAAATCGAGATTATGCTCTCTTGTGCGAATTCCATAGTCTTTTTGCCGACAGAATCAAAGAAATCAACCGCCGACTGATTACGGCCGGATGGGAAAATACCGAGATTGCTAAAAAAATGCCGGCATATTTTGCGCAATTATCAAAAAAACGTGGAGACGCCGCAAGGGTAGAAAAAATAAATAAATTACAAATTGGAAAACTCGGCTTGAATGATACATTTTTGAAACAAATGAAAAGAGTGTTGAATAAAAAAGCAGGCACCAATTATTCTGACGAACAAGTACGGCAAATTATTGCTAGATATGAAAGAATGACATCTGGATTGACAGAAACTAGTACATCTACCAAAGGAAGAACTCGCGAATTTGCCGGTCAATTACGCGGGCAAAAAGAGAAAACCAGAAAAGCATTAGAGTTACTAGACGGCAAAAAACTAAATCCGGAAGAATTCCGTTTGGGCCATTTAGATTTCAATCAATATCTTGATGCCGAAAATGCAATTGGAAAAGGAACGTACAACGATGAACAATTTGCTTCATACACACTTCAACAATTTATCGGTATTTTTACCGAAGAACGAGAATTTGTTGAGGGAGAACTTGATAAATTTATGACTTCTTCCGGGAAAAATCGAGCGCGGCTTAGTGGTTACATTTCCAAATCTCCTGAGACTGCTCACGCCCGTATGGTTGGTGGAGTATGCGTTTCCGGAGATAATCCAAATCGAGGAGAAAAAAACATGTGGGATATGGAAAATTATTTTCAGTTAGTTCTTCAAGATCCAGAAACTAAACGCTGCCAGGGTATAGTATTGCTCCATCATTTCGAAGAGAACGGCCAGAAAATTTTAACTGCAGCTTTTAATCCCTATGGCAAATGGATTTGACCGGATAGAAGTTTCTAAAAGTAAAACAATCCGCACTAACCGGACTGGAGGAGAATTTGAACGTGAAATGGATCGACGAATCACTGCAATTGGTGTCACTGATGCCTTTGCTGAACCTAGACAGTTCTCATTCAATCCGAACTATAATTTAAAAGACATGGACGTAATATGGGAGAAAAAAAAAGTATAGAGAATTATTTCTTTTAAAATGTGCTAAAATAAGGCTTGTTTATTAGATTAAGCAATCAAATTAAATCCTTCAAAAACACTATTCCACTTAAGAATCATTGTTTGTATAGTGTTCCACTCCAGGATTTGAAAGCCCGCACAATTTAATTTCTTTTTCACTTTTAGTTTAGTGTTTTTGCTTTTAATATTTTCCCTTCAGAAACTTTCTAAGTTAAAAAACTTTTGAAGGGAGAGGGGTATGAACAAATCAATGCAAGAACCCCTCTTCTTATGTCTCACTACGCACGTGAGACCTGCGTCCTCATTTTTATAAAAACGGGGATAAAATTAAAGGACAGCGAAGGTCGCTACCACTCCGTGAACATGACCTTCCCGCCGTCATAGATAATCAGACGGCGGAAATTCATCCCAGGGATTCGGGTCAGAGCGAACTCGACATAACCCTTGTCTGCGTGATAGATGACCCCGTCTATCACTTGAGACTTCACGGCAAGGTGCGCCAAGTGCTGATGGGGTTGATTCCTGCCCTGATTCAGTGCGGGACAATCGAGAGTAACCAGGTCAATGTTCTGAATCTGGACGCCGTCAGCGCCGTGCCAGATCCCAACAATAACCCTAGTGCTATTCTGCACGTTCTGGAAGGTAAACGTGCAGAAGGGGACTTGACCATTCTCCCACAGCACTGCCGACTTCCAGACTCCCTGGGCTCTCTTGACATCAAAATCCACCACTGGTTTTCCGTCAAGCACCTTGGGACAGGGACTCGCCATGTCAACAAGAATCCGTGCCAGATAGCGGATCGCGGGTTGGACATCCCTCTTGGCCAACCTTTCCAGCATTTCCGGACGTCCGCCCAAGGCGACGACCTCTTCCTCCAGTGCTTGCCAGAACGACTTCCAGATGTCGCAGACGCGAATGAACTCCAACATATGTCCCCCGTTACGCGGCTGTGCCCTATGGTCTGGCTTAATTGCCAGAGCTGTGAGCTGTACCGCCGCATTCGAGCATTACTTTAACATACCTTTCAAATAAATCAAGGCCATAAGGTAATGTGAAAGCGGGCTTTCCATTTTTACTTTCTGTTCTATGACTCAATAGTTAACCCCTTTAATTTTTAAAGGTAATTAAAGTATGCTAAAATAAGGCTGGTTTATTAGATTAATTTACCAGATTAAAACCCTGGAAAACACTATTCCATTTTATAACCATATTTTCTATAGTGTTCCAGTCCAGGATTTGAAAGCCCGCTTTGAGTGGAAATAGGCTTTTCAAGAAACTTGAATGGGTATATACTTATGACGTAACTTTATGAAATACGTTTTCACCACAATTTTAATTTTTAGCTTTATCGGCATAGCTGTGTTCGGTTTGTTACAGTTTAGTCATGCCAGTCACACACCCGAGGCGCCGATGATAAATTGTCCCTACGCAGAGAATAGTTACTCAATCTGCCAAAGTAGTCTTGATCATATCAAAAACTGGCGTCAATTTTCGAATGTGATTATTCCATCGCTATCCATTTTCTCACTTCTGGTTTTAGGAATAGTCTTGTATCTATTCGGTAAACAGAATCTTTTAAAACAAAACCAGTATTTTTATAAATGGAAATATTTTTTATACGATCAAAAGTTACATACCTACAAAGAAAGAATAATCAAATGGCTAGCACTTTTTGAAAATAGCCCCTCTCTTTCATATTAAGACATAGCTCTGAATTTTGTCGTAAAATTTTTAGTTATGTCTTTTAAGTCCTTCACAAGAGGATTTTTACTATTGTAAATTATGGAAAAAAATATGAAAGACAAAAATAAAATTATCGCATTCATCGTTATAATAGCAATTCTTATCATTGGGCTTTTCTTTTTTGGAAAGCCTGGTAAAGATGAAGGTGTTGCAACCAGCGCTAAAGGAATTCCAGAAGGCGCTCAAGAATTAGTAAACTCACATACAGCAGGAACAGAAGATATAACTACAAGTATTTTGACTGCCCCAGAAACATTCTATGACTTCGGCACTATCTCTATGAAGAATGGCAATGTAAGTAAAGTATTTAAAGTAACTAACTTCACAACTCAAGATATAAAAGTACCAAGTTTAACCACTTCTTGTATGTGCACCACTGCGTACATCATAAAATCAGATGGAAGTAGAAGTAGACCTTTTGGTATGCCTGGTCACGGCGGGGCAGTTCCCAAGGCCAACGCTATCGTAGGAGCCGGTGGATCACTCGACATTGAAGTTGTCTTTGACCCGAATGCTCACGGTCCGGCCGGAGTCGGACTTATTGAGCGCGTCGTTTTTCTGGAAGACGAGAACAAAAATACAGTCGAGCTCAAGTTTAGAGCTAACGTAACTCCATAAATAATATGAAAAAATTCATTATTACAATTAGCATTATTATTATTATTGTTATAGTTGGATTAGTTGTGCTAAAAAATAGTTCAATTATTTCATCAATAATCTGGAGTTTGAGTAGAGAAGGTACTTGGCTTCTGCCCCTTGTCCTTATTGCCGCCATCCTAGATAGCGTGCATCCCTGCTCATTCTCAATTCTTCTTATAACCATTGCATTTCTTTTTGGTATGCAAGTAAGTCGAAAAAAAATCCTTCAACTAGGTGGGACATATGTAGTTGGTATATTCATGGCATATTTCCTAATTGGGCTTGGAATACTAAAAGTACTGCATCTCTTCAATACCCCCCATTTTATGGGGAAATTGGGGGCGACGGTTCTTATTATCTTTGGTGTGTTAAATCTTCTTAATCGTTTCTTTCCGGCATTTCCGATCAAACTCAAAATTCCAGGAGTAGCTCATTCAGCTATGAGTAAGTTCATGGATAAAGCGTCGTTTCTTGCTGTATTTATCCTTGGAATACTTGTTGGTATTTGCCAATTCCCATGTATGGGTGGACCATACCTTATGGTTATCGGACTCTTGCGCGATCAAATGACATATATGAGCGGATTCAATTATCTTTTGCTCTATAACTTCATTCTGATTATTCCCTTGGTTGCGATTTTGTTCATATCAGCAAACAAATTATTGGTTGACAAAATGCAGATATGGAAGCGTGACAATATAGACGAAGTCCGACTTTGGGCGGGAATTGCCATGATTATTATTGGAATCTTAATTTTCTTTATTTAATTATGATTATTCCCATAATATCTATTTTTCTCTTGACTCTAAGCGTATGGGTAATTAATAAAAAATTGCCTATACAAATCTGTTCTATTTGCGCTGGGGTAACACTCACGTGGCTTTGGATGCTTGGAGGGATGTGGTTGGGGTTTATTTCTGTTTCTCGTTATGAGTTTCCAGTTGCAATCTTGATGGGCGCTACAATCGGGGGCATCGTGACAGAACTCAAAAAAATGTTCTTGAAATTCAGAAACAAAAATGAGTTAAAAGAAAATAAAGAAGTCGAATCATTAGAAGATAAGTTAAAAAATTGTTGCTGAAATGAAAAATAGAATAAAAGAAATATTATATGGATTTTTAGTTATTTTTGTGATTTTGGTTTTGGGTTTTACTCCAGTTGCCCAAAAAGAATTATTTTCTTTGGATTGGAAAAACTTTGGCTTACAAATGGTCGAAGCTGGAGTAATTGATCAAACAAAGTTTGAAAATCTCTATACCCAAAGAGGCGGACTGAGCGAAGCTGATAAAAAATTGCTTTACGGAGCTGATAATAAAAATCTTGTAATTAATTCTGAAAACTCAGGAGTAGTGTTAAATATGCTTTGGGCTTTTGGGCTAGCTAATAAGAATCCGATTCTAGAAAATGGTTCGATAATGGACCCTAAATATGGAGGTGCGGGAAATTTCGCATCTACGGGCGGATGGACATTGGCCAAAGGAAATGCAATGGATCACTACAGTATGCATTCGTTTGTGACACTTACACCAGAACAGCAAGCACTCGTCGAAAGGGTTTCAAAAGGAATATTTAGACCATGTTGCAACAATTCGACTTATTTTCCGGATTGTAATCACGGCATGGCTATGCTGGGATTACTAGAACTTATGGCTTCACAAGGAGCAACTGAAGCAGATATGTATAAAATTACCTTAGAGGTAAATACACTGTGGTTTCCAGATACATACGAAGCAATTAAAACCTTTGTCACATCTCAAGGTATTGATTGGAACACCATTGACCCAAAAAAAATCCTAGGAGCTGATTATTCGAGTGTGTCGGGGTATCAAAAGATATTATCACAAATAAAACCACAGGAACAAAAGGGAGGAGCAAGCTGTGGAGCTTAAAAGATTAATTAAAAAATCATTATGAAAACAGAACACAAAGTATTTATAGGAATTGGATTATTAACATTAGTTATTATCGTGGGTGGCACATTGTTGTCTACCAAAGGGGGATTAAAAAAACAAGAAGAACTTAGCAAGACCATGATGGGAGAAAAGATTGCTGATTTAGGCGCAGCGCATGTTGCAAAAAATGCGCCACATTCGGGATATAATTCAAATCCTCCGACTTCCGGACCACATTGGACTGGCGTGGCGGGAGCCGGAATTAAAGACGAGCCTGTTCCCGACGAACTTGTGCTTCATAGTATGGAGCATGGCGCAGCGGTTGTGTGGTATAGGGAGGATTTAGCACAAAGTGATGTAGATATAATTAGGAGCGCATTTCAAAGTGCATCCGGGAAAAAAATAATGTTGCCACGTAAAGATCTAGATGTTCCAGTCGCTCTTACATCATGGGGTTACCTTCTTGAACTTGATACGATTGATGGTGAAAAAATTAAAAAATTCATAGAAACCAATAACGATAGGGCCCCAGAGAAAGCGCCTATTTAAGGAATTGGTTATCCACAGCTCTTGATTTGACAATAGGATATAGGGGTATATACTACTATAGTAGGTCGAGATTAATAACTAATTTATATAAATTATGTTAGATCAAAAATTAAAAAAGAGAGCATTACATCGGGCTAAAATAATTCGTGGTCAGATAGATGGTCTAGTTAAAGCAATTGAGGTAGAAAAATATTGTGTTGATCTCATTACACAATCTCGGTCAATTCAACTGTCATTAAAAAGTATGGATAGGTTACTTTTGGCTAACCATCTTCAGGGACATGTAAAGCATATGCTCAATGACACAAAACAAGAACATAAAGTCATTAAAGAACTCGTGGATCTGTATGCATTATCAAATAAATAAAATTTATGAATACTACACGTGCCATTAAAATAGGATTAGCTTGGATAAACATCACATATATATTATGTTATGTCATTTGGGGATTATTGCCTATAGCCCGACCATCAGTTCTTCCATATATTTTGCATCTTAATGTGGGTCCTGTAGAAACTATCTTTACCTTCGGTAATTTCATTGGTGGACTGGTTCTTTGGAATGTGATTACGGGAGCTGGTATTTGGTTTGTTGGTTTTCTTGCTAAATATATTAAAAATTAATTACAAAAATTGATATGATGTACGGATATAATAACTATGGTGATTGGGGTGCTGGTAGTATGGTAGGTTGGTTTGGTGGTGGATTTATGATGTTTTTTTTCTGGGCTCTGATTATTATCTTCATTGTTTGGGTTGTGCGTGAAGTTGGCAGTAAAAATTCAAAATCAGGATCAAATGCTCTTGATATTTTAAAAGAACGATATGCAAAAGGTGAGATTGATAAAAAAGAGTTCGAGGAAAAGAAAAAAGATTTAATTTAGTAAAATAAAATTCTATGAAACTAGGTATTATTTTACAATCAAATAAACCAGAACACATATGGAATACATTTCGTCTTGGCATTACTACACTTAAAGCTGGGCATCAAGCGGAAGTTTTTTTAATGAACGAAGGTTCAGAATTAGACTCTATTCCTGACACCAAAGATTTTGATATTTCTGCAAGAGTGGCTGAATTCAAAAACCTAAAAGGTAATGTTTATGTTTGTGGCACTTGTATAAAATTACGGGGAAAAGAAAGCAACATATGTCCAGTTTCCACGATGTCGGACTTACTTAAAATGGTTGAAAGTTCAGATAAAGTTTTAGTTTTTGGTTAAAATTAGCATTTAATAAAAATAATTCTTAATTTTGGCATCTTAAAAAATCTTTAAAGATATGAAAAATAATTACCAAGATCATAAGGAAACAGAAGAAATAATATATACCTGCCCAATGCACCCGGAAGTAATCAAGAACATTCCTGGCTCATGCCCAAAGTGTGGCATGAGACTTGTGAAGACTGAAGCAAAAACACGCAATAGTGATCATGCTGGTCATGTAATGGGTGATCCATCAAAAATGGGTTTCTGGGAGAAATTTAAAATGAGCATGTCGATGACAATGGGTATGGATCATACAGGACTTGCCGGTCGGGAAATGGCGCGTCTCATGGAGATAGATATTCGGAATAAATTCTTCTTCACGCTTATTCTTACAATTCCTATTATTTTGTATTCACCTCTAGGCACGGAGTTTCTGAAAATTAATCTTCCTTTCCCAATACCACTTCCCTGGCTCCTCTTTATTTTAACAACACCGGTATTTTTCTATTCTGGTTGGATTTTTCTATATTCAACATACTTTGCTCTCAAAAGTAAGGTGCTCAATATGGCGGTGCTCATTGCCGTCGGTATTACCGCGGCTTATGGCTTCAGCATTTTATTAACCCTGATCGGTAGTGCCGATTCATATTACGAAGCGGCCGCTATGCTTATTACTTTTGTCTTGTTTGGTCACTGGATGGAGATGAAATCTCGTCGCGGAACAACCGACGCTCTCCAAGCACTTTTCAATCTCGTCCCGCCTCAAGCCAGAATTTTTAAAGATGGGAAGGAAGTAATGGTTTCCACTTCAGATATACAACTTGGCGACATTATTATATTGAAGCCGGGAGACAAGGTTCCTGTCGATGGAGAAATTACCGAAGGGGAAACCGCCATAGATGAATCTTTGGTTACTGGGGAATCAATTCCTACTTCAAAAAAGATTGGGGATCAAGTAATTGGCGGATCAATCAACACTGCCGGATCGGTGAAATTTAAGGCGACAAAAGTCGGCAAAGACACCGCTCTTGCACGAATTGTGGCGATGGTTGAAGAAGCGCAGAATTCAAAAGCCCCTGGACAAAGAATTGCTGATCAGTTTGCAAAATATTTAGTTATTGGGGCAGTCGGATCTGGTCTTTTAGTTTTTGGTGTTTGGTATTTTATTATGGGGGTACCGATTATTCTAGCACTCTCCTTTGCGATCGCTACGGTTGTCATTGCCTGTCCCGATGCGTTAGGACTTGCTACACCGACTGCTGTGGCTGTCGGCACAGGCCTCGGAGCAAAACATAATATTCTTATAAAAGATGCACCAACTCTTGAACAAGTTTCAAAAATCCAAGCCATTGTGCTCGATAAAACAGGAACTCTAACTGAAGGAAAGCCGAAAATAATAGATGTTGCTACCGTAGATGGTTTTGATGCAAGCGAAGCACTTCGTCTAGTCGGTGCGGCTGAAGCTAAGTCATCCCACCCTTTGGCTGGTGCGGTACTCAATGAACTTAAAAAACGTGGCCTTACATTGCCAGAGTCGGTTGATAAATTTGAAAATCTTTCTGGCTTGGGGGTGAAAGCTATCGTAGATGGAAAACAAGTTCTGATAGGTACAGTGAAGCTCATGAAAGAAAACAACATTGTTCTCGGGGCATTAAAGAAACAAATAAATGAGTTTCTGGAAAAAGGGGAAACGATCATGATTCTTGCGGTTGACGGCGCTGTCAAAGCTGTAATCGGTGCGGCTGATCCAATAAAACCTACCGCTGTAAAAACGGTTGAACGATTGAAGGCTTTGGGTATTGAAATTGCCATGATCACGGGCGACAATAAAATGACCGCAGAAAAAGTAGCCAGTCAAATTGGCATCGAAAGAGTGTTTGCTGAAGTAATGCCTGCAGACAAAGCAAGCTATGTAAAAAAGTTACAACAGGAAGGAAAATTCACGGCCATGGTCGGAGATGGAGTTAACGACGCACCCGCGCTCGCTCAATCTGATGTGGGCATTGCCATTGGTGCAGGCACGGACGTAGCTATAGAGACCGCAAAAGTCGTGTTGATGAAATCTGACCCGTTAGATATACTGCGAGCAATAACCTTGAGCAAGGCAACAGTTCGCAAAATGAAACAAAATCTTTTCTGGGCTTCAATTTATAATGTTCTAGCGATACCAGTTGCCGGTGGAATTCTGTATCCTAGCTTCGGTATTATGCTTCGTCCGGAATTTGCGGCACTCCTTATGAGTATTTCTTCAATAATCGTTGCAACAAATGCAGTATTATTAAAAAGAGTCGAGAAAGATTTAGTAGTATAAAGTTTTTTTAAAATAAATTTTTTTAGACGCATCAAACCATTTGATATCTTTATCGCGTTTAAACCAGGTCATCTGACGCTTGGCATATTTGATAGTTTCCGTTATTACTTTTTCAGGAGTTGGATGAAAATATTCAAAGCCAAGTTCTCGTAGTCTATTTTCCGAAACGCCCGATTTCTTTAACTTTTCGATTTCTTTTAAAAGTCCCGTTTTAAACATTTTTTTTACACGTTTTTCCACCTTCTCTTTTAATTTTTCTGGAGGCAGATATAATCCAATTTTGATAAATTTATAACTTAGTACTCCGAGTACTAAGTGGGGGACTTTACCTAAGGCTTTGGCTATTTCAATTGCCCTGATCAATCTGACTTTATTTTTTGGATCTATATTTTTTGCTCTATTTTTGTCTAACTTTATCAATATACGAAATAATACGGTCGCACTTTTTTGTGCCAATTTGCGGCGTAATTTTTTATCAAGAGGAACTGAGGGAAATTTTAATCCTTTTGTTACCGCATCGATATAGAATCCGGTACCACCGCAGATGATCGGAATTTTACCTCGGCTGACAATCTCCGCCATAGCGGAGATTGTCAGCTTTTGATATTTTTCAACTGAAAATTTATTTTTCGGACTAATCACATTTAACAAATGATGGGGTGTCCCCATCATTTGTTTTTTGGTAATTTTACCGGTACCAATATCGAGCCCCTTATAGACTTGTCTCGAATCGGCCGAAATTATTTCGCCACCGATTTTTCCGGCAATTTTCACCGCTAAATCACTTTTACCAGTGGCGGTTTGGCCTAAAATGACGATTACTTTCGGTTTTTTCATTTTTAAATCCTCTTTATATCCGCGCCCAAGGCATTTAATTTTTCAACTATATTTTCATAACCGCGATCAATATGATTTGCAGGGTCGTTGATTATGCTTTTTCCTGGAGCTAGTAAACTGGCTAACAGCATATCTATACCGGCTCTTACGTCATGAGAATTCAATTCCGCAGACTGGAGTTTTGTCGGACCAAAGACATTGGCGCCGTAAGTTTCCTTGGCATTGTATTCCGAATCATTGAAATTATAAAATTTTGCGCCATAACCTTTAGGATGGAATAAATCATGCTTTAGGCCCATTTTTTGCAATTCGGCCAGATATCTCCATCTGGTTTCGAAAATTCTTTCATGAATCGTTGATTTACCTTTTGCCATATATGCAAGCAACAAAGTCATAAGCGGCTGCCAATCAGTCATAAAACCCGGATACCAATCGGTAATTATTTCCGTCGGTTTCAATGGTTTGTTGATTTTATTTATTTTTGCGGTATTTTTTTTAAAACCAATTTCAACCCCGATTTTTTTTAAAGTTTCTATTAATGGTTCCAGAAGTTCCCTGGAAACGTTTTTAACAGTTATATTTCCACCGGTCATTATTGAAAGAATGATGGCTGTGGCCGCTTCAAGCCGGTCATAAATTGAATATGCATTTACTCCGCGCAAGAGGGGCGTCACTCCTATTATTTCAATAGTTCTCTGCTCGATTCTTTTTATTTTCGCTCCCATATCATTCAGACAATTTATTAAATTATCAACTTCCGGCTCCGCCGCCGCATTTTTTAAAATTACTTTTCCTTCATTGAACACCGATGCCAAAATTAAATTTTCTGTTCCGGAATGGGTATTTTTTTCAAACGTATATATTGTTGATTTTGGTCTTTTTGGCATTGATATTTCTATTTTATTGTCATGTTCTAAAACTTTACCCCCCAGCGCTTTTATGCCTTCTAGGTGCCTGTTGAGCGGTCTTTTGCCGATGGCGTCTCCTCTGATGGGGTAGAAGATGACTTTACCGGTTCTCGCCAGCGTCGCTCCAATAAAAAGCACCGATTGTCGCGCGGTCATTGCTTCAAGCGGAATTTCTGAAGAATTAATTTCTAAACTTTCAACTTCTATTATATTTTTATCCAAAAAACGCACTTTGCATCCGAGTGAAGTAAGCGCATCAATGGCTCTATAGGTATCCGAAATTCTCGGAATATTATGGAAAATACATTTTTCTTTAGAAAGCAACGCTGTGATAGGCAGTTTTGGACCCGCATTTTTTGCCCCAGAAACAACGTATGTTCCCTTCAATGGTTTTCCACCCCATACAATAAATTTACTCATAGTGCCGGAGGAGAGAATCGAACTCTCACCCCTTGCGAGACACGATTTTGAGTCGTGCGCGTCTACCAATTCCGCCACTCCGGCAGATTTACACTTTACTAAAATTTTATGTTAAAATCAATTCATGTCCAATTTGTATTCCAATTCTATTTTTTGGATCGATACCGATAAGATTAAACCCAATCCTTATCAGCCAAGGCGGGATTTCGATGAAACCAGACTGGAAGATTTGGCGACTTCAATCAAGCAATACGGAGTGCTTCAACCGCTTACTGTTTCCCGAATGGAAGTGGAGAAAGACGACGGGGGAATAATGGCCGAATATGAACTCATCGCCGGAGAGCGAAGGCTTCGGGCCGCCAAGATTGCCGGAGTCTCCCAGGTGCCGGTTATTATCCGCACCGGAGATACTTCCATGATGAAACTCGAGCTTGCTATAATAGAAAATCTTCAGAGAGAAGATCTCAATGTGGTAGATCGGGCTCGGGCTTTTTTCCGTCTGGTAAAAGAATTCAAATTTACTCATAACGAAGTGGCAAAAAAAGTGGGTAAAAGCAGGGAATATGTGACGAACTCCTTGCGTATTCTCTCTCTCCCCGAAGAAATACTGGTGGCGCTCTCTCAAGGAAAAATCACCGACGGGCACACCAGACCGTTACTTATGCTCTCGGATCGTTCCGAGGAGCAGATGGTTCTCTTTAAAGAAATAATATACAAGAAAATCACCGTGCGTGAGGCAGAAAAGCTGGCGCGAAAAATCGCTTATGATCGGGTACGCAAGAAAGAGTTTATGCCGGACCCCGAGATTATGGAGCTTGAAGAAGAATTTCAAAATAAGCTTGGCACCAGAGTCCACATAGATAGGCGAGAACTCGGTGGACAGATAAAAATAGATTTTTTTTCCACTGACGATCTTCGGATGATTCTTGATCTGATCAACAAAAGTGAAGCGGGAAGGAGACCCGATGAACTTTTGGAAGATCATATAACCAAAACAGAAATTGAATCGCAAAAAACAGAAATCACGCCGGAAGACGATAGATCAAAAGATGAAATAAAAGCGGACGACGCGAGTCTGTATAATATTTCCAATTTTAGCATCTAGGAACGCCCGAAAGATTTAAGTCTGGAGAGCAGGCTGTTTTTTTCCAGGTATGATCGGATATGTTTTTTCGCTCCGGCTGTCTTGACGAATCCAAGCCATTTACTCGAAGGGTGAGCTTCTTTTTTATCTATGATTTCCACAATATTCCCGTTTTTTAATTTTGTAAATATTTGAGACATCTTGCCGTTTATTTTCGCTCCAAAAGTATGATCTCCGATATCCGAATGTATGGCGTAGGCGAAGTCTACCGGAGTGGAATCTTCCGGCAAATCTATCACATCTCCCTTGGGGGTGAATATAAAGATTCTGTTATTAAAAAAATCCATTTTCAGATATTCGAGGAATTTATGCGGTTCATTGGGATTGTAATTTAGATTTTTTAGTTCCTCTATCCAAGTAAATCTAGATTTTTCACCGGGATTTTTATTTTTTTTATTTTCTTTATAAACGAAATGCGCCGCGATACCATAAGCCGCCTCGGCATGCATTTCTTGGGTTCTGATTTGAATTTCAGCGATGCCTCCGGATCCCGTAAACACAGTGGTGTGAATGGATCGATAGCCGTTGGGCTTGGGTACCGCGATATAATCCTTGATTCTGCCGGGAAGAGGATTCCACAGCGAATGCACCATCCCAAGCACTCGATAGCATTCTTCTATCGTTTCCACTACCACTCGCAAAGCGACGATATCATGGATTTTCTCCAGATCCATGTTGTATTTCAAAAGCTTCCGATACAAGCTGTATTTATGTTTTACCCGATAATCGATTTCAGTAAATTTTATTTTTTGTTTATTTAATTCTTCTCCCAGCTTTCTACGTATTTCCGCAAGATATTTTTCATACAGATCTTTTTTATCTTTAATAATTTCTTCCACTTCTTTATATTCTTTCGGATATGCATAGGGGAATGCCGCGTCTTCAATTTCACCCTTGAGTTTTCCCATACCGAGGCGATTGGCGAGCGGAGCGTAAACTTCGATGGATTCCACGGCGATTCGTTTTCTTTTATCTTCTCTGATGTGTTCTAGGGTGCGTAAATTATGCAATCTGTCGGCGAATTTAATAATAACTACCCGCAGATCGCTTGCCATAGCCATGAAAAATTTTCTTAAACTTTCTACATGTCGTTCTTGCCCTCGATATTTTAAGGTTCCCAATTTGGTAACACCCTTAATAAGGAACACTATATTTTCTCCGAATTCTAGAAGAAGCTCTTCTTCGGAGATTTGCGTATCTTCCAGGGTATCGTGCAAGAGACCGGCGGCCACGGTAGCCGTGTCCATACCGAGTTTAGTTAGAATTTTTGCAGTTTCGAGCACATGCGTAAAATATGTGTCTCCGGAGAGCCTTTTCTGCCCTTGGTGAGCCTTGAGAGAAAAATTATAAGCGCGTTCCAAAAGCGCTCGCTCTTTTTGCGTAATTTTTCCGGTCAAATCCAGAAGTTCCTTGAGCCCCTGTTCCATACCCCGATTTTAGCATTTATTGCTCCGAGCTTCAATTTCCCATAGACAAGAAGTAAAAAGTAATGTATAATATATTTGGACAATTTCGTCCCCCAAAGAAGAGGAGGAGGCAGCCATGAATTTTGAGTATGGCACGACTCGCTTCGTCTTCTGTGTGGGGGGCGTAGCGATGAAAGTCGCCCGGGTAAAAGTAATTTACTGGGCGAAAAGGGTAATCGAGAAAATATTCGTGGCGCAACATGCCACGAATATTTTAAGAGGGGGAAATCCTCAACCGTTTGCTCGGTTGAGGCATTTGTTCGCCGGCGTAACGGCGAACCTGGAGGAAGGGCGGATGTATGCCCGCTATCCAGAGCTTCCTCTGGCCCCCACCCTTTTTTCGTTCTTCGGACTTGTGAATATCCAAGTCCGAGGAACACCGATCGGAAAGGACGAGCTCGTGCTTTGTCCTTTCCGGGACCTTGCTGACATCGAGTCGGCAGGGATTGACCTCAACAAGGCCGAGAATTTTGGCCGAATTGATGGTCGAATTGTGCTCCTCGATTGCGGGTTCGAGGGGCTCAACAAAATTTTGGCGAGATACGCGGAATCTCGCCAGATTGTTTACGATTTTTAAATAGCCAGCAACACCCGAAAGGAGTATGTTCGCTGGCTATTTTAATTGTCTACGGAAATCAACATATGTGTTTTTCGGTAGACATTACAAAACAAACACATGTCGTGAATTTGCGCATATGCGCAAATTCACCTTGTTCAATTTATCCGGACGGAAATTTGGGCAATCTTTTTTACTGCATCGCTCGGGGATGGTTTTAGTGCCTTCCATCATGAGAGATCCGCATTCGGGGCAAATTTTACCGGTGGGTTTGGCCTTAATGGCAAACTTGCAATTTGGATAGTTGGAACAAGAATAAAAAATTCCAAATCTTCCGCGCCGCTCACTAATATCGCCTTTCTTGCAAAGCGGGCAAACGACACCGGTGCGTTTTTTTGACTCCTCGGCTTCGTCTTTTTTAATGAATTTACATTTTGGATAGCGCGAACATGAAACAAAAGTGCCGGATCCGTCGCGGCGTTCTTTGATGATCAGTTTGCCAATTTCAGGTATTTTTTTCCTCCCCGCCTTTGCCGAGACTTCGGCGGACGCAGCGCATTCCGGACATATTTCTCCGGTTTCTTTCGGTCCTTTCAGTTCTGTGCCGTCGAGCATCAAGGCTCCGTCACAATCGGGATATTTTGAACAAGAATAAAATTTTCCCCCGCGGGAAAGTTTTATAATCATCGAATTCCCGCATTTTGGGCATTTTATGTTATCCGGCGCCAAACCGAGATTGGTGGCTTTTTCCAATTTTTCCTTGCTTTTTACATCTTTTAAAAAAGGAATATAAAAATCTTTTAAGGTTTTTTCATATTCGCGCTCTCCTCTTGAAATTTCGTCCAATTCGTTTTCCATTTCTGCCGTAAAAGTGTCGGAAATATAATTCGCAAAATGAGTTTCTAAAAAATCCGAAACTACTTCACCTACATCGGTGGGGAATAATGTTTTATTTTCTTTTCTGACATAATCCCGCTCTTCTATTGTTCTCATGATCGAGGCATAGGTGCTGGGTCTGCCGATTCCGCGCTGTTCAAGCTCTTTGACAAGTCCAGCCTCGCTGTATCTCCCCGGGGGTTCGGTAAATTTTTCTTCCTTATTTAGATTCAACAATTTTAATTTTTCTCCGGAAGCGCATTTTGGAAGCTCCACATCTTCGCCTCCGGCATCTTTGTCCGCTTGAAGCCATCCGGGAAAGAGAAGACGGGAGCCGATGGCTGAGAAATCCGGCAAATCCTCGTGATTTATGATTTTTGCCGAAATTTTAGTTTTCAATAATTTTGCGTCTGCCATTTGAGAAGAAACAGCTCTCTCCCAGATGAGGCGATAAAGCCTGCTCTGCTCGTCGGCGCCCACTTGTAGTTTATTTATATGAGTGGGTCGAATGGCTTCATGCGCTTCTTGGGCGTTCTTTGATTTGGTTTTATAAATTCTCGCTTGCGCGTATTTTTCCCCGTATTCTTTTTTTATAAATGATATGATTTGTTCTCGGGCAGTTGAAGATAAATTAGTGCTGTCTGTTCTCATGTAAGTAATATGTCCCGCTTCATACAATTTCTGGGCTATCTGCATAGTGCGAGAAGGAGAGAAGCCCAAGCGCGAGCTTGCCGTCTGCTGGAGAGTAGAAGTAGTGAATGGAGCCCTAGGAGAACGTTTTTGTTCCGATTCTTTTACATCACTGACAATCCAATCTCCGTTTTCTCCGGCTTTTATAATTTTTTCAACCAATTTTTCGTCTCTTGGTTCTTCGGAACAATTCAGAATAATTCTGTCTTTATGTTCTGTTTCAAAAATTCCGTGAATTCTCCAAAATTTTTCCGGAATGAAAGCTCTGATTTCGCGCTCGCGTTCCATGATTATCCGCAAAGCCGGAGATTGCACTCGTCCGGCAGAAAGGCCGTATCTGACTTTTTTCCAGATAAGGCCGGAAAGATCGTATCCCACCAGACGGTCCAGCACTCGTCTAGCTTCCTGGGCTCGACGCAGAGCGGTATTTATTTCCCTCGGATGCTTCAGCGCTTCTTCCACGGCTTTTTTGGTAATTTCATTGAAAGCCACTCTTTTTATTGAGGATTTTATTTTTTTGTCTTCTTTAAGCAATGTCTCGATATGCCAAGCAATGGCTTCTCCTTCACGGTCCGGGTCAGTGGCCAAAATTATCTCACTCGCTTTCTCGGCTAAATTTTTAAGTTCATAAACCACTTTTTCTTTTCCTTTCGATATTTCATAACGCGGAACGAATCCCGCTTCTATGTCAATGGCTGTTTTGTTGGATTTAGGCAAGTCACGGATGTGTCCCACCGAAGCGCGCACGGTAAAAGAGCCTTCCAGATATTTTTCTATTGTCCTCGCTTTCGACGGCGACTCGACAACAAGCAATCTCATATTTGCCAAGTATTACACGAAATATAATTTTTTTGCAAATTTTTCTTTCAAAATGCCGCGCGAATTTCACCGAGCTCTTCTCTTATCAGACCTTTAATCTCCATTATCGAAAGCAGGGCATTGGCTTCGCCGGTGGGCATTTTCATCATCTGAATTAGTTCATCGCGAGACATCGGCTCCGTCAAAATTTTTAATACCGATTTTTCTTCCGGACGAGCGTCTTCAAAAAGATTTTGTTGTTTGCTTTTTTTGTCCACTTTAAAACCGAGCGCTTCCAAGATGTCATCGCTTGAAGTTATGGGGATGGCGCCTTGGCGAATGAGCTTATTAGTGCCTTTGGAAAATTCCGAATTGATATTTCCGGGTACCGCCAGCACGTCTTTATTGTAATCAAGAGCCATGCGCGCGGTGATGAGAGTGCCGGATTTTTCCTGTGCTTCTATAATAAGAGCCGCTTTTGAAATTCCTGCCACCAGCCGGTTTCTCATTGGAAATGAATAATATTGCGCCTTGAAATCCGGCTCAAATTCGGAGAGCAGACATCCGCCCGCCTTGATTATCCTATGCGCTAACCCAAGACTGGTCGGAGGAAAAAACGCTTTTTCCGAGATTCCCGAGCCGGGAAAAGCCACGGCGCAGAGTCCGGCGTCGAGCGCGGCTTCATGCGAGAGCGCGTCTATGCCGACTGCGAGACCCGAGACTATAGCTATCTTGTATCCCTTCAACCCGGAAATCAATTTTTTTACCGCGTCTTTGCCGTAAGTGGTGGCTTTTCTGGAACCGACTACCGCCAGACACACTGTGTCTTGGGGCGGCAAAGAGCCGGCTATATAAAGTTTTCCGGGCGGCTGGGGTATTTCTCTTAAATTTTCCGGAATATCTCTTCCTCTTAAAATTTTTAAATCAAATTCCATATTCTCTATTTTTATTTTTAATATTTTGCAATTATATCAATACTTCTCTATAATGGAAATATGTTGGACATAAAATTTATTCGGGAGAATGGGGACATTGTGCGTTCCGGCGCGCGGAAAAAACACATTGAGATCGACATTGATAGCCTGATTGCGCTTGATGATGAACGGCTGGTAGAACAGAAAGAGATAGAGAATCTTCGCGGTGAAATAAATCGAGTGTCAAACGACATTGCTCGAGATCAGGATCCGGCTCTGAAGATTCAGCTTATCGAAGAAATGCGGGTAGTAAAAGAAGAAATCAAGAAAAAGGAGGAGAAGTTAAAAACGATAATGGAAGAATGGCAGAAGCTGATGCTTCATGTGCCGAATGTGCCGGATATTTCCGTGCCGGAAGGAGCAAGCGATGCGGAAAATGCGGAAATTCGAGTTTGGGGAGAAAAACCGAAGTTTGATTTCACTCCCAGAAATCACGTTGAGCTTATGCTTATGCATAATATGGCGGATTATGAGCGGGGGAGTAAGGTCGCTGGATTTCGAGGATATTTTTTAAAAAATGACGGAGCCAGGCTGGAATGGGCGCTTATGAGGTTTGTGGAAGAAAAATTTATGGATCGCGAAGGATTTACTCCAATGATTGTGCCTTCCCTGCTTCGGAGGGAGCCGTTTCTTGGCACCGGATATTTGCCTCAAAGTGAAGATGATTTGTATAAAACTCAAGATGGCGATTATCTTGCCGGTACAGCCGAAGTGGGCACTATGGGATATTTCATGAATGAAATAATAGACAAAAAAAATCTTCCCCTTAAATTTTTTGCTTTTTCTCCATGTTTTCGCCGAGAAGCGGGCAGTCACGGCAAGGACACGAAGGGAATTTTTAGAATTCATGAATTTGTAAAATATGAACAGGTGATCTTGTGCGAAGCGTCTCATGAAGAATCGGTGCGTTTTCACGAAGAACTCACCTTAAATTCAGAAGCTCTGCTTCAAGAACTCGGTCTTCCTTATCATGTGGTGGTAAATTGCGGGGGAGACTTAGGGCTTGGCCAGGTAAAAAAATATGACATTGAAGTTTGGATGCCGAGCGAAGAGCGATACAGAGAAACCCACTCCTCTTCTTATTTTCATGATTTTCAGACTAGAAGACTTGGCATAAGATATAAGGATGAAAACGGTAAAATGCAATTTGTTCATTCGCTCAACAATACGGCGCTTGCTATGCCTCGTTTGATTTGCCAAATAATCGAAAACTACCAGCAAGCCGACGGTTCGATAAAAATTCCGGAAGTTCTGCGCAAATATATGGGAGACAGGGAATTAATAAAGTAATATGGCGAGAAAAGGCGTTTTAAATTCTTCCCGTCTGCGCGATCTCAAAAAAAAACGACGCATGATTTTGGGTACAAAGATTGCTCTTGCGGCTTTGGCTTTTTTGGTTTTGCTTTGGATACTTGCTTACGTTGCCAGACTTCCGGCGTTTAATATTTCTGAAATTAAAATTTCCGGAGAAAAGGCGGTGGATACAGAAAGCATAACGGAAGTAGTTGAAAAAAACTTGAAGACAAAACACCTTTGGATTTTCCCGAAGTCCAATTTTCTTCTCCTTCCGAAGAATCAAATAAAAAAAGAGCTTATGGTTGAATTTTCCAGACTTGAGAATGTTTCCTTCAATCTTCAGAATTTGCGAACCTTGCTTGTTTCGGTATCCGAAAGGGAAAACAAATATATCTGGTGCGGCGCGAATATGGAAATCGAGTTTTCTGAAAATTCAGAAAAAGGATGTTTTTTTATGGATGCGAGCGGATATGTCTTCGATCAAGCCCCGTATTTCTCCGGCGATGTGTATTTCAGATTTTTTGGCGCGCTAAAAGAAAATTATTTTTTTCCGGAAGTCTTCGGCAAATTTATATCGTTCATAGATGTTCTGCCTCGCTTTGGGTTTGTGCCGGTGTCCCTGTACTCAAAGATCGACGGCGATATAGAGATTCATCTTTCTTCGGATTCTTCATATTTAAACTCGCCAAAAATAATTTTTAAAAAAAATTCTGACTTGGAGAAAATCTCCGAAAATCTCCAAGCGGCGCTTGATACGGAACCTCTCCGTACGGAACTCAAAAACAAGTATTCTTTTCTTCAATATATTGATTTAAGATTCGGAAATAAAGTTTATTATAAATTCGATGAATGAATTGGGATTTTGGAAAAAACTTAAAAAACCTGTTTTTTGCCTGGCGCCCATGGCGGATGTCACAGACTGCGCATTTAGGCAGATAATCGCAAAATATGGGAAGCCGGATATCTTTTGGACGGAGTTCGTCTCTGCCGACGGATTATGTTCTCCGGGAAAAGAAAAGATTCTTGTTGATTTAAAATACGAAGAAAACGAGCGTCCAATAGTGGCGCAAATATTCGGCGGTAAGCCTGAAAACATAAAGAAAGCAGTTTCTTTGTGCCGAAAACTTGGTTTTGACGGAGTGGACATAAATATGGGCTGTCCGGACCGCTCTGTAGAGAAGCAATACGCCGGGGCGGCCATGATGAAAAATAAAAACCTTGCCCGTGAAGTTATCAAAGCGGCCAAGGAAGGAGCTCGCGGATTGCCGATCTCGGTAAAAACCCGCTTGGGATACAATCAGATTGATTTAGAATGGATACGCTTTCTTCTGGAAGAAGATTTAGCGGCGCTTGCCGTTCATCTACGTACTCGCAAAGAAATGTCCGATGCCCCCGCTCATTGGGAATTTATGAAAAAAATAATTCAAATTCGAGATGAAATGAAGAAGGAGACATTTATCATCGGCAATGGCGATGTCGTAGACATAAACGACGCTAAGAAAAAATGTAAAGAAACAGGTTGCGACGGAGTGATGCTAGGTAGGGCGATATTCGGAAATCCATGGCTATTTGTAAAATGTCAAAGAGACACTTTGACACCAGACTTGTCAAAGTGTCTCTTTGACAAGTCTATAAAAGAAAAATTAAAAGTGTTGGTGGAACACACGAAACTTTTTGAAAAAATGCTCGGAAAACAAAAAAATTTTGCCATTATGAAGAAACATTATAAAGCTTATGCAAATGGCTTTGACGACGCCAAGGAACTTAGAATGAAATTAATGGAAACAGAAAACGCCGGGCAAGTGGAAACTATCGTTAATAATTTTTTTAATAAAATTACCTAACTCTACCGGTCGAAAAAGTTAGGTAATTTAAAAACTTAAACAGTTTTGATAAAACCATATTTTGAGTTAGAATAATACGATGCATCAACTTGCGCTATATCGCAAATACAGGCCGAAGAATTTCGACGATGTTCTGGGCCAAGATCATATCGTGAAAGTTCTGGAGAATGCGATAGAAACCAAAAAAGTTTCTCATGCTTATCTGTTCGTGGGTTCTCGCGGTACGGGTAAGACTTCCGTCGCCCGGATATTCGCGGGAAAAATAGGAGTCTCCGCCAATGATCTCTATGAGATAGATGCCGCCTCAAATCGCGGAATTGAAGATATAAAAGAGCTTCGCGACGGGGTGCGAGTTCTCCCATTTGACTCTAAATATAAAGTTTACATTATCGACGAAGTGCATATGCTCTCTAAGGATGCCTGGGGCGCTTTACTCAAGACTCTGGAGGAACCCCCAAAACATGTAATTTTCATTCTGGCTACTACCGAGCTGGAGAAAGTGCCGGAAACCATAGTTTCCCGTTGCCAAGTTTTTACTTTCAAAAAGGCGACTGGCGCTATTTGCCGGAAAATGCTGATTGATATCGGAAAGAAAGAGGGCTTCGAACTTGATGCCGGAAGCGCGGAATTAGTGGCAATACTGGGAGACGGATCTTTTCGGGACGCGCTCGGGGCCCTTCAGAAGATTCTGAATTTTTCAAAGGGAAATAAAATTAAAAAAGAAGATGCGGAGAAAATTACCGGCGCCCCAAAAACAACTTTGATAAATAATTTTTTGTCCGCCATTGCTGAAAAAAATTTGGAAAAAGGGATATCAGTCGTGCGTCAAGCTTCTATGGAAAATTTGGATATGAAATTATATCTTAAACTTATTATCCAAAAATTTCGCTTGGCTATAATTTTGCGATATGCACCAGAAATTGAAAGTGAAATGAAAGCGGACGTAAATGAATCCGATTTGGAATTTTTGAAAGAACTGATAAAAATAGACAAAGAAAGTATGATCCGCTCCCCGGCGCTCTCCATACTGCTTGAAGAATATCAGAATATCGATGACGCTTTTATCGCCGAACTCCCGCTCGAACTTGCGTTAGTGAGAATTTTGGAACAAAAAGGAAATAAAACATAACATTGCATATTTTTATGCATATATATATATACTCCGATTTGAATGTAGATTCCGTGGCCCCAAAGAAGGCCACAAGGGGGATATATATGGATGAATTTTTTTCGCTTTTCGGCGTAGATTCAAACCAGGCTCTGCAGTTTTTTGAGGAATATCTCAAAGACGAGCTTGGTTCTGAATCAGGTTTAGTGGGTGTGGAAGAGAGGCTGTATGTTGCCTCTTTTTTTGCCCACTACACTCAGACGCCACGTGACGAGATGGACTCGTCCGTGGCGCCGTCGGGGAGTCCTCGAGAGCTCCTCGATAATTTTGTGCTCCCGGAACTCACGGCCGAGGGAGCAAGGAGGGTCGGCAACCCCGGGACTTTGGAAGTCGCCGGGGCCCAGACCTTGGTGGTGGTTAGCTTTTTTAGTGACCACCTGGAAAAAAAAGCCAACCCGAGGTTTTATGAGAGCCTCGGGCAATCTTTTTTTAGTCGGGCTAGTTTAGCCACGCCGAGCAGGAAGAAAGCTCTCCTGCTCTGGCAGGTGGCCCGGCATTTTCCCCTCTGGGCCAATACCGGCCGGAGGGTAAGCAGACGGCTCCGCGACGAGCCGTATTTGCTTAAAATTCCGTAGGGTCGCAGAGCCACGGTCCCGCACGCGGGACCGTGGCTCAAAATTTTTTTGAGACTCCTGTTAAAATTTTCTTCATATTGGGCTTAAAATAATTCTTGCCTTTTAACATTTTGTATTTACTATAATCTTTACTCATATGGGAAAGATGTACTTCTTTGAAAATTTCGTCTATGTCGTCTTGTAATCCATGTTCTAAAATTGTTCCGTATACTCCGTATAGTATATCAACTAATTCTTTTGCAATATTTTTCAAATCGCCATTTTTGGCCCCAAGCAGGTATTCCTCCACTTCTTCTTTCATTAACTCGTATCTAAGGTCTGACCTATTTTTTGGAATCAATGATGGTTTTTTGAGGACAGGGACTTTAAATTTTTTATGAAATTCTTTAACTAAATCTATTCTTTTAGTCATTTTATTTTTCTACTGGTTTCAATAACTTTTTTAATTCTTCTATTTTTTTGGGTTGTAGTTTCGCTTCCAAAATCTTTATTTTTAACTCGTCTCCAAATTTATCATCATTTACAGCAAGGTCAATGAACTCATCAAAAGTTATAAATTTTAATTCAATCTTTTCTGCACCATCTAAATTCTGTTCTGCAATTTTTTTACATCCCTTAGCAATGAAAGTGTAAATAGCCCATTCAATTTTACTTACAGGCTGGATTGCATCAAATAAAATCCATTCTTTTGCTTCATATCCTGTTTCTTCTAAAAGCTCTCGTTTGGCGGCTTGTAAAATATCTTCTCCCTCATCAACTCTTCCCCCGACCGTGCCTATGAATGGCGGTTTATGGGGTTGTTCTTGTAGGGCAACGATAATTTTGCCATTTTCTGTAACAGGAATAATCATTGTAGTATCGGGACGCTTTAATTTTTCAAAAATTTTTTTACTACCGTCATATCCTTCTACTTCCCATTGATATGTATCAAACATAATGCCCTTAAAAACAAGTTTTGCATTTTCTGGTAATGGTTGTTTAGATTTTGGGCGTTCTATTTTCATGTTTATAAATTTTTTACTTTCTTTGCTGGGAGACTTGGAATCGAACCAAGATTCACGGCTTCAAAGGCCGCTGTCCTACCGTTAGACGATCTCCCAATGTCTCAAGAAAGATTATCATATTTTTAATAATTTTGGTATTTTTATTTGTAAGTCATGCTATAATGATTTCATGCTGGAGAGTGAACTTAGAACGCGCATGCGGTCTTGTGACTTAATTAAGACATATTGTAGAATATGAATATGAAAAATTTATATAAAATATTACTGGCTGGAACGATGGCTTTAATCGCGATTCCGATGTTTGCTTTAGCGGCGGAATTTAAAGCGGGGGAGCAAGTTTCGCTTTCTTCCGAAACGCGCATAGAAGGTGATTTATATATGGCTGGAGGGAATACAACCAGCGCCGGAGATGTCCGGGGCGATCTTTTTGTCGTCGGCGGATCAGTCTTGATTTCCGGACCGGTGGCTGGAGATGTGGCGACGGGAGGAGGCAATGTCACCATACTCGGCGATATTGCGGATGATCTCCGCGCTGGAGGCGGAACTATTGTCGTGCAAGGCCGAGTGCGGGGAGATGTTCTGATAGGTGGGGGGCAAATTAATCTTTTAGGTAAGCTAATAAGCGGGGATGCGGTGGTTGCGGGAGGTATGGTTAGAGTTGATTCAATAATCGGAGGAGATCTAAAATTTATCGGCGGAGAAATATATTTGAATTCCTCGGTAGCTAAAAATGTAAATATTAAAGCTGACAAGGTAACCCTCGGCCCCAAGGCCGATATTGGAGGAGATTTCACTTATGAAGCAAAAGAGCTGGCTGTAATGGAAAAAGGAGCCGTTGTTCGAGGAGAAACAAATTTTAAAGAAAAAAACGTTAAGGACACAACTGAGGGTCAATTCCAAGCCAGACTTGTCGCTTTATTTACATTTTGGTTTATCGCTAAATTCCTGATGTTTTTAATCGCAGGACTTCTTCTTGGATTGATTTTCCGTCGATACAGCCGGGAATTGGTGGAGAAAGCCACGGCAAACCCCCTTCGTGAATTTGGTCGCGGAGTGATCGCTTTCATTGTCCTACCTGTTTTATCTTTAATTCTTCTTGCTACTGTGGTGGGTATTCCATTAGGAATTCTTGGAATTATATCTTTTCTGGCCTTAACTATCTTTGCCGTTATCACCACACCCATATTCTTGGGATCAGTTATTTATAAATGGGTATCAAAAAATACGCACCATGAAATAAATTGGAAAACGATTCTTTTCGGCATTGTCGTGTATTTCATGCTTGGTTTTATTCCTATCCTCGGATGGATCGCCATATTTATTTCTATGATGATCACAATTGGCTCCGCGCTTAGTATTAAGTGGACCATTGTAAAAGAATGGAGATAAAATCCGGAATTGATAAATTATATGATCGATAATTTGAAAAATCTTTGGATAAAATTAATTAAAAAAGTAAAAAATCAGCCAAAAAATAAAAAAATACTTTACGGATCAATCTTTTTGGTTCTGGTTTTTGCGAGTTATAAAATTTTCGCGAGAAACGACGGCGATGGCATAACCACAGAAAAAGTAATACGCGGAGATTTGGCGGAAACCGTCTTGGCGACAGGGCAAATAGTTTCTTCCGCGAATTTCGATCTGTCTTTTTATAAAAGCGGTACGGTCCGAAACGTTCGCGTTTCCGTGAGCGACAAGGTGAATGAAGGAGCAATATTGGCGACTCTTGATCAGGGTAAAGAACTTGCCGCTCTCACTTCCGCTCGAGGAGCGGAAGCCGCCGCCCGCGCAAAGTATCAGAAAATTTTAGACGGATCTTCTAGTGAAGAAATAATGCTCGCTGAAGTGGCGCTTTTAAACGCAAAAAATGATTTTGAACGAGTTAAATCCCAGCAAGAAATTTTAACCCAAAATGCTTATAAAGATCTATTAAATTCTACTCCTGAAGCAAGGCCTACTTCTACTTCCAGTTCGGGGAACTATATTGCTCCCGTAATATCCGGTAATTATTCTAAAGATATAGAAGGCGATATTATTGTTTCCCTTTATCAGTCCGGCACTGGCCAGGCTTTTGGTTTAAGGGGATTAACGCAGGGCGAAGGTATAGTTGCTTCCATTACCGCTCAACCTTTGGGAGATTCCGGATTATATATCAGCTTCTCCGGAGTGGATGTAAATAACGTAAAAGAATGGACTATCTCAATTCCGAATAAAAAAGCATCTGATTATCAAACAAACTGGAACGCGTACCAAGAAGCTTTAGAAACAAAAAATTTAGCTATAGGGAACGCTGAAGCGTTGATAAACCAAAGAAAAGCTGAATTATCCATTAAACAATCTTCAGCCACACCCGCCGATTTGGCGTTGGCAGAAGCCGATATTTTATCGGCAAGAGGACAATTGGAGAATGCCAGGGCTGATTTTGAATATACTATTATTCGAGCTCCGGTTGCGGGAACCATTACCAGAGTGGATATAAAACCGGGCGAACTGGCGCAATCCTCTAAAGCGGTAATTGCCCTGGAGGATGTGGATAATTTATTCATTGAAGTTCCTATTAACGAATCCGATATAACTTATCTGAAAGTCGGCCAAAACGCCGATATAACCTTTGACGCTTTTGGGGAAAGTCGAAAATTCACGGGAGTAGTCGCTCATATCGATCCGAGTGCCGTTACTGAAGACGGAATAGTAAATTATAAGATAAAAGTTTACTTGGGCGACCAGAACCCCGATATCCGCATAGGAATGAATACCAATGTTAAAATCCTGGCCGGAGAAGTAAAAAATGCGCTGATCATTCCGTTCGTGGCTATTTTTGAGCGAGAAGGAAAGTCATTCGCGCAAGTGTTTTCCGAAAGCGGAAAATTTGAAGAACGGGAAATAATAACCGGTTTTCGGGGAGAAAATAATATGGTAGAAATAATATCCGGACTTAGCCTGGGAGAGGAAGTAGCGCTTGAAAAAAATCCAAAATAAAAATGGACAGAAAGGAAAAAACAGAGAATTCTTTTTCGCAGAATTTAAAAGTGGGCTGGTTTTTGGCCTCGCGCGATCTTCGACATGCCAACATATGGACTACCACCCTTATCGTCTTCGTAATGACACTTACATTTCTGAATCTGATCATCGTATCCGGGATTTTAATCGGTCTTATTCAGGGATCGGAAGATGCCCAAAAAAAATACGCCATCGGAGATATCGTCATTTCGCCTTTCTTGAATCGCTCCGTCATCGAACAGACTCCGAAAATTTCCGAAATAATAAAAACCGTTCCCGGTTATAAAAATCATACAATTAGATTTACCGGTGCAGCTCGAGTCGAATCAAACTACAGGGACACCATCAGACCCGGAGATAAGCGCGATGGCGTGGGCGCCGCGCTTTTGGGTATTTCTCCGGCGGGAGAAGAAAAATTTTCCGGTATTTCCAAATTCATAATACGGGGAAATTATCTGGAAGAAACCGATCAAGACAGCGTGCTTATAGGCAAAAATCTTCTTTACGAATTTACACCCATTGAAGCTCCCGGTTTTCAAACCTTAAAAAACATAGAAGTGGGCCAGAGGGTGAAAGTCAAAGCCGATAATATTTCGAAAGAATATTTCATTAAAGGAATAGTATCCAGCAAGGTTGATGAATTCGATACTTCCGTAATAGCGCTCGACAGCGAAGTAAGAAAACTAACCGGTCGATCTGATCTAAACGCGGGAACTATAGCCATTCAACTCTTGCCCGGATCCGATCCAATATTGGCCAGAAATTTTTTGCTTCGAAACGGGGTTGGTTCTTATGCCCGGGTGCAAACAGCCGAAGAAGCTTTCCCGAAATTTTTAAAAGATATTAAGGCCACTTTCGGTATTTTAGGATCCGCAATTTCCGGTATTGGATTAGTAGTGGCTTCGATTACTATTTTTATTGTGATTTTTGTAAATGCCATCACCAGACGCAGATACATAGGCATCCTGAAAGGTATAGGAATAAATCAAAAAGCCATATTATTTTCCTACATATATCAAGCGTTCTTTTATGCCGCCTTGGGAATAATTCTTGGCATGATTTTAATTTTCTTTTTAATCAAGCCGTATTTTGCCGTCCACCCGATAAATTTCCCTTTCTCGGACGGAATATTGGTGGCTACGGTTCCTTCCGCCATGCTTCGAGCTTGGATTTTACTCGCTACCACCATCATCGCTGGATACATACCGGCGCGAATCGTAATCCGCCAAAATACTCTAAATGCCATTTTAGGCAGATAAAATTATATGCTTGAAATAAGAAATCTGACTAAAAAATTCAAAAGCGGAGACGAGACCATCGTAGCGGTCAATGACCTTTCTTTTTCGGTTCCAGCCGGGCAATTTCTTACTATCACCGGCAAATCAGGTTCGGGTAAATCCACCCTGCTTTACCAGCTCGGCCTTTTGGATATGCCGACAGCGGGAGAAGTTATTATAAACGGACAAAATTTAGTGTCGCTTCCGGAAGAAGAACGCACAAAAATCAGATTAAACGACCTCGGATATATTTTTCAAGATTACGCCATTCTTCCGTCACTGACTGCTCTCGAAAATACGATGCTTCCCTTGCTTATGCAAGGGTATAATTTTAAGGGAGCGGAGCGGCAAGCGAAGAAAGCCCTTGCCAAAGTGGGGCTTACCGATCGGGAAAACAATTTACCCGGCGAGCTTTCAGGCGGACAGCAACAGCGCGTATCAATAGCGCGCGCTATTGCTCATGACCCAAAAATAATTTTTGCCGATGAACCGACAGCTAATCTTGATACCGAAACTTCCGGACAAGTCATGCAAGCGTTCCTCGAACTCAATAAAGAAGGACAAACTATCATTATGGTAACGCACGAAGCCCAATACGCAAATCTTTCAGACCGGACTATTCTGCTTGTCGATGGACATATCGTAAGCGACACTATGAATAAATAAATTAAATTCCAAATTGACTAAATTCTTTTTCTAAGTATAATTACAGATAATGAATGAAAGATCCTCAAAATTTGCCCGATCGAAAAATCTGGGAGTGGGACTGACTTTTGATGATGTGCTTTTAGTGCCCGGCTATAGTGAGGTCTTGCCGAAAGAAGTGGAAACTAAAACCCTTCTGACAAAAAATATTTCCCTACATATACCTTTGATATCTGCCGCCATGGATACGGTAACCGAAAGCGCGATGGCGATAGCTATTGCCGAAGAAGGAGGCATAGGTATCATTCATAAAAATCTCTCCTTGGCGGATCAGGCGAAGGAAGTGGAGAAAGTCAAACGCTATGAATCTGGACGCATTCTAAATCCTGTTACTCTTTTTGTCGGAGCAACGGTCGGAGACGCTTTTACCATACAGAAAAAATCCGGTTTCGGAGGATTTCCGGTCTTGGATAAAAAGGGTCTGCTGGTGGGTATTGTTACCAACCGCGACCTGCGTTTCCAAAAAAATGAATCTGCACCCATCGAGAAGATAATGACCACCAAATTAATTACCGGCGGACCCGACACTACCATAGAAGAAGCCAATAAGATTTTTAATAAATATGCCATAGAAAAACTTCCACTTGTCGACAAAAAAGGAAAACTTGCCGGAATGATTACTTATCGGGATATTGCAAAATCAAAAGAACATCCGAATGCCACCAAAGATCGTTTCGGCAGACTGAGGGTGGGAGCGGCAGTCGGAGTCGGCAGGGATGTGCTTGCGCAAGTGGAAATTTTAACAAAGAGCGAAGTAGACATAATCTGTGTGGATACGGCTCACGGACATTCCAAGGGTGTGCTTGATGCGGTAAAGAAAATACGCGAAGCATATCCTAAACTTGATATTATCGCCGGAAATGTGGCAACAGGGGAAGCGGCTAAAGATTTAATAAAAGCCGGAGCCAGCGCCATTAAGGTCGGAATCGGCCCCGGATCCATATGCACCACTCGCGTGGTTTCAGGCGTAGGCGTGCCCCAGCTCTCCGCCATACTTTCCGTTTATGAGATATGCAGAAAATATAATATTCCGGTTATTGCTGACGGAGGTATCAAGCATTCAGGAGATGTTGTCAAGGCTCTCTCTTTTGGGGCGGATGTAGTGATGGCTGGAAGTTTATTCGCCGGGACAGATGAGTCTCCAGGGGATACCATAGTTATGAATGACCAAAAATTTAAAAAGTATCGCGGTATGGGGTCGCTTGGAGCCATGCAACGCGGAAGCAAGGATAGATATTTTCAGGATGATCAATACGATCCAGCCAAGCTAGTGCCGGAGGGAGTCTCCGGCCATGTAGCCTACAAGGGAGCTCTTTCGGAAGTAATCCATCAATATATCGGAGGACTTCGAGCAGGCATGGGATATTTGGGCGCAAAAAATATTCTTAAATTACGGAAAAGTTCATATTACACTATTACTTCGTCCGGACTTTCTGAAAGCCATATTCATGACATATTCATGGTAAGCCCAGCTCCTAACTACAAGAGACGGTAGTTTCTTAATAAGAATGAAAAAAAAGAAAAGATCAAAAATTACTCCGGTAATAGGTCTCCAGTGGGGAGATGAGGGCAAGGGCAAAGGTGTGGCGAGGATTGCTTCCAAGCTTTCAAAAAATGATTTAATAGTGAGATTTCAGGGTGGAAATAATGCCGGGCATACCATATGGCACAAAGGCAAACCCTATGTCTTCAAACTGATTCCTTCCGGGGTTTTTGGCAAAGCTCAAATACATTTAGGCGCCGGTATGGTTATTAATCCCGGAGCTCTGCTTCAAGAAACTAAAACTATACCGAAAAATATCTCCTTTTTAAATCGTATTTCTATTTCGCCACATGCTGTGCTGACCTTACCCACGCACATCCTACTTGATTCCGTTTCGGAACAAAAAAAAGGAAAGAAAAAAATAGGCTCGACTGGTAAAGGAATCTCGCCTTCTTATACCGATTTGATCATGCGGAAAGCGCTGAGAGTGGGGGATATTTTTCATAATGATTTTAAGCAAAAATATGATAAACTTTCTTTGGAACATAAAAAAATGCTGAGTAAAATTTTTCAATATAAAGTAAAAAATAAAGAATTAAAAGAAAATGAAGAAAAATTCTGGCATGGTATAAAATTTTTACGCAAACTCTCCGTTATAAATTCGGCTAAATTAACAGAGAGAACTTTAAAAAACGGTCGAAAAATAATCGCGGAAGGAGCGCAGGGGACGTTGCTGGATCTCCGTTTCGGCAACTATCCATTCGTCACATCATCGCACACCATCGCCTCCGGTATAGGCACGGGACTCGGTCTTGCGCCGTCCTCGATTGGTGGGTCTATCGGTATCTTTAAAGCTTATACCACGAAGGTGGGCGAAGGACCTTTCCCGACAGAGCTTGGTGGATTAAAATCAGCCGTTTGGTGCCGAGACAAAAATTTTAGCCATGAAAAAGAAAAATTTTACAATCTCGACCCGAACAGTAAAAACGAATTCGAGCAGGGTATAGCGCTTCGAAGGCTCGGCTTTGAAATCGGAGCAGTTACCGGCCGGTTACGAAGAACAGGCTGGCTCGATATTCCGCTTCTTAAATACGCCATAAATATCAATAATGCCACCAAGCTGGTACTGACCAAGCTCGATGTTCTTAATGGATTTAAAATAATAAAAGTTTGCACGGGTTATATTATTAACAATAAAAAAACTGCGGAAATCCCATTTGATCTTTCCCGAGAAAATATAAAATGCGTTTATAAATCTTTCCCTGTTTGGAAAGGCAAGCTGTCTGATTACGGCGGGAAATTGCCGAAAGAGGCCCTTCGCTATGTCAAATTTTTAGAAAAAACGCTCCGCGCAGAAATAATTTATGTCGGAACGGGGGCAGAAGAACATCATGTAGTGGAGCGTTATTGGTGATATTTCTAATTTTTTTCTATTATTGTCTTGATAGAGTTTGTTAATTTAGCCGGATCATGGCGGATATATCCGCGAGAAACTTGAAAAGTTTCTTTCTTGTTTCGAATCACTACTCTTAAAGAGAGGAGGGGGGCACGGACAACCCTTTTTTCTTCCAGGTCATCCAACACCAACGCTCCTTTTCCTTCTTCTGATTCGTAGGCTTTTATTTGAGCAGGGTTCGGTTTCTTGTTATTTACGAGGATTATATCTATCTTCTTCCCAATGCGTTCTTCTATATCTCTGACATAATCGCTTACTCTCCAGCCGGCAGTATGCCCAAGCTTATTGGTAAGATTGACGGGAAAGATGATTTTTGCCCGACTTTTATTTATTGCCTCTTTAAAACCGCCTATTATTAAATTCGGGACAATAGAACAATAATAATTACCAGGACCGAGAATAATCGCATCCGCATTTAGAATAGCGACTTTGGCGTGTTCACTTAAGGAAATTTTATTTTTATAAAATATTTTTTTAATTCCATTTCTTTGGACATTGGTATTTTGAATTGCATTTTCTCCATTTATAATTTTGCCATTCGAAAGTTCAACCAACAGATCGGCTTTATCTTTGGTAATCGGCACAACCTTTCCTTTTATTTTTAGAATTTCCGAAGCAATTTCCACCCCTAGAGCAAAATCTCCGGTTACTTTTTCCAATGCCGCCAAAAAAATATTGCCAAAGCTGTGACCAGAGAGGGCTCCGTTTTGAAATCTATAATTCATCAATTTGCGCACTTTATCACTGTGTTCGGAAAGGGCCACAAGGCACTGCCTTACATCTCCCGGAGGAAGCACTCCCAATTCATCACGCAATACTCCCGTTGAACCGCCATCATCCGCCATAGATACAATGGCAGAAATTGAAATATTCGGAATATTTTTTAGGCCGGAAAGCACGGTATAGCTTCCGGTTCCTCCGCCGATAGTAACTATATTTTTCATTAAAATTTAAAGATTATTTGTTTTTAATTCATCCATATTATACTATATCTCTATGATTTCAAGGATATATGTGACAGAAAAGGGGAAAGTCAATTTCCTTTATTCTTATCTTCTTTCACATAATTTTTCGCGTGAAGAAATATTAAAAATAGCCAGCGCCCTTACCAATCCCATTCTTGAAGAATTTTCAATAGATAAATTTCCGGACGTTGGACATCCGACGTCTTTTACTTATGCGATTGAAATTGGTTTTAAGCCGGGTGTTACGGACAACATCGCTCACACCGTCAAAGAAACTATTGGAGATCTGTTGCATTTAAAAGAAAATTCGTTCGCTGTCTACACATCGAAAATCTATTTAATTTATAAGAAAATAGACAGAACAGGGGCGGAGAAGATCGCTTTTTCTCTTCATAATCCTCTAATTGAAAGAGCAAATATATTCAACGCAAAAGAAATAAAAAAAACAAAAAGTTTACCAGACGATGTTCCTGAAGTATTTTTAAAGAAGTCTGACTTGGTTATTAAAATTCCGCTCGGGCTCGAGGACATGGAGCTGGAGAAAATAGGCAGGGAAGGAATAATGGACGATACAAATACGCGTAGAGGACCTCTTGCTCTCGATCTCCCTTCTATGAAAGCTATTCGATCATATTTCAGTAAAAAAAATAGAGATCCAAATGATATAGAAATCGAAGCCCTTGCCCAGACCTGGTCCGAACATTGCAAACACACTATTTTCGCAAACCCGATAGATGATATAAAAGACGGCTTGTATAAAACTTATATAAAAGGGGCGACTAATGAAATAAGAAAAAAGAAAGGGAGGAATGATTTTTGCGTTTCTGTTTTTTCTGACAATGCCGGAGGAATAATTTTCGACAAAAACTATTTAATAACCCATAAAGTTGAAACACACAACAGCCCTTCGGCCTTGGATCCATTTGGTGGAGCAATCACTGGCATCGTGGGGGTAAATCGAGATACTATCGGATTCGGATTAGGAGCTAAGCCGGTAGCGAATACTTACGGATTTTGTTTCGGCAATCCCAATGATAAAAAAGAATATTTTAAAGATAAAAATTTAAAACAGAAAATGTTATTGCCAAAGAGGATCATGGAAGGAGTTATCAAAGGAATAAACGTTGGAGGTAATTGTTCCGGAATTCCAACTCTTTCTGGTTTTATAAAATTTGATGATCGTTATCGAGCCAAACCCATGGTTTTTGCCGGCACTGTGGGACTTTTGCCTCGCAAAATAGGAAAAAAACTATTGCATGAAAAAAAAGCGGAAACGGGGGGTTATATCGTTGTTGTGGGGGGGAGGGTTGGATTGGATGGAATTCATGGAGCGACATTTTCATCTGTCGCCATAGACTCTAATTCTCCCACAAGCGCTGTGCAAATCGGCGACCCGATTACCCAAAAAAAGTTAAGCGACGCGATAGTAAAAGAGGCTCGCGATATGAACTTATACAATAGCATTACGGACAATGGCGCGGGGGGTTTGTCCTGCTCGGTGGCGGAAATGGCTAAAGAATGCGGAGGCGCAAAAGTTTTTTTAGAAAAAGTCCCTCTTAAATATCCCGGCTTGCGACCTTGGGAAATTTGGATTTCAGAATCACAAGAACGTATGACTCTCTCGGTGCCAAAGAAAAAATGGAAGAGATTTTACAATCTTATGCAAAGCCGCGGCGTGGAAGCGGCAGTAATAGGAGAATTCACGAATTCCGGAAAAGTTATCGTAAAATATAAAGGCAAAGTGATAATGGATATAGATATGGAATTCTTGCACAATGGTTTACCTAAACATCATCTAACAACACAGCCGATAATTCGAACCCACTTAGAGCCTAAAATACTGAAACACGGATCACTTACTGGAATCTTAGAAAAGTTGCTTGGAAAAAATAATTTGCGCGGATTTTCTTTTATTTCCGAACAATATGACCATGAAGTGCAGGCATCTTCCGTTTTAAAGCCATTATCCGGGCGAGGAAGAATAAATACCGATGCGCAAGTTTTCCGACCCGTTCTCTCGTCTAACAGGGGAGTCGTCTTATCAGAAGCTTTATATCCTTCATATTCCGACATCAATACTTATCATATGGCCGCCTGCGCGCTAGACACCGCCGTAAGAAACGCGATTTGCGCGGGGGGCACAATGTCGCACCTTGCTCTCTTAGACAATTTTTGTTGGTATTCTTCAAATGATCCAACACGTCTAGCCGAATTAAAAGACGCTGTAAAAGCCTGCTATGATTATGCGGTCGGATATGGCACTCCATTTATTTCCGGCAAAGACAGCATGTTTAACGATTTTAAAGGCTACGATTCCAAAGGAGATCCGGTAGCCATTTCTATTCCACCAACACTTTTAATTTCCGCTATTGGGGTAATGCCTGATTTTTATAAAGCTGTTTCGCCGGAGTTTAAAAATACTGGCGATGTAATTTATTTATTAGGAGAAACATATGATGAATTGGGCGGAAGTGAATATTATAAAATGTTTGGTTTTGTTGGAAACAATGTGCCAAAAGTTAATTTAGAAAAAAATCTAAAAACTTATTTGGCGCTCGAAAAAGCGATAAAGAAAGAACTGATCGCCTCTGCGATCTCGGTCGCTTCCGGTGGGCTTGGCATAACGCTCGCCAAAGCCTGTATCGGCGGAATGCTCGGCTGCAACGTTTCATTTGCCAAGGTTGCCAAATGTTGCCAAAGCAAGGCTTTGGCAACTTCCACAGAGGTGAAGCTTTTTTCCGAAAGCCAGGGAAGGATATTAGTATCAGTATCTCCTAAAAATATAAAACAATTTGAAAAAACATGCATAGGAGTTTCCTATGCAAACTATGCAAAATTGGGAGAAGTTTCAAGGGACGGAAAGGTAATAATCACGGAGGGAAGAAATAAAATAGTTGAAACTAGTGTAAAAAAATTACATGATATTTACCACAGATTTTCAAAAAATATATGAAAATAAAAAATAAAAAAAAACCAAGAATTATAATTATGTCCGGATACGGACTGAATTGCGAAGAAGAAACAAAATTTGCTTTTGATTGGGCGGGCGGAAGCGCGGATATTGTGCATATCAATGACTTGATAAAAAAACCAAAGATGCTCAAAGAATATCAAATAATGGTATTTCCGGGCGGATTTTCTTACGGAGATGATACCGGTAGCGGAAAAGCTTACGCAAACAAATTTAAAAATCATCTTTCAAAAGAACTGGAAGAATTTCTATCTCATGACACTTTGCTTATCGGTATTTGCAACGGATTCCAGATTATAACAAACCTTGGAATCGTCCCCGGCGCGCTGACTTATAATAAAAATGGAAAATATATTGATCGCTGGGTGGATTTGAAGCCAGTCGGCAAAAGCCCTTGGCTCAAAGGTATTAAAAATATTTCTTTACCGATAGCGCACGGAGAAGGCAGATATATAAAGGAAAAAAAAGTAAAAAATTTAGCCGTAGCTTTTAAGTATACAAAAGGAGAGATATACGATTTTCAAAATTTGGAATCTAATCCGAACGGTTCAGAGAGTGATATTGCCGGAGTTTTAGCGTATAATGGACGGGTACTGGGGCTCATGCCACATCCGGAACGAGCGATGTTCTTCCACCAAAGCCCGCTGTGGCAAACTAAAAAACAAAAAAGTAGAAAAATCCCAAAAGGGGGTATGAGTTTGCAGATTTTTAAAAACGCAATAAATTATTTCGACAAGCGAGAAGCACGTGAGGGAGTAATCTCGCTCACAGCGTCCGAGTCGATGTCGAAACATCGTAATCGATATTTCAAACAATAATATGTCAGAATTAAGAGAAAAATGCGGTATCGTAGGAGTATACGGCAAGGGATTGCCTGTTTCCAGACTTTGTTTCTTCGGGCTTTTTGCTCTGCAACACCGAGGCCAAGAGGCTTCCGGCATCACTACCAATGATGGAGATAAATTGCATACTCATAAAGGCGCGGGTTTGGTATCTCAAGTTTACCGTGAAGAAGACATTGAAAAACTTTCCGGCTACATCGGTATTGGGCACAACAGATATTCCACATCCGGGGGCGGAGCTTTAAATCATGCCCAGCCAGTCTTAAACGACACGGAGACTTTTGCCTTGGCACACAACGGCAACTTGCCTTCCGTCAAAGCATTAGAAGATTTTTTAAAATCAAAAAACGCGCTGAAAAAAGACCGTAGTGATTCGGAATTGATTACCGACGCCATAGATTTTTATCTAAAAGAGAAGTTAACGCTTCAAGAAGCGATGGAGAAAGTATACCCTTTGCTCACCGGCGCTTTTGCTTTGGTGATGATGACACATCATACTTTAATAGCTGTCAGAGATGAATACGGCATGAGGCCTCTCTGTCTTGGCTCGCTTAATTCTTCTTTGGGGGATGGATTTGTGATAGCATCGGAAACTTGCGCGCTTAAAACTATCGGTGCGGATTTTATCCAGGAAGTTATGCCGGGAGAAATGCTTGTAATAAATGAACAAGGGCTCAAATGCGTAAACTTGGCCCCCGCTAATCCCAAGCACGATATTTTTGAATATATCTACTTTGCGCGGCCTGATAGTGTACTCAACGGCAGACTCATCTACAATGTTCGCAAAAATTTTGGTAAAATGCTGGCTAGAGAATGCAATAATCTGGCGGTTGATGCCGTTGTGCCCGTACCGGATACAGCTATGCCGGTGGCTATAGGATTCTCGGAAACTTCGGGTGTGCCACTCGAGCTTGGAATAGTGAAAAATCGCTATGTGCACCGCACTTTCATCGAACCCACTCAAGAATCGCGCAGGCATAGCGTAGCCCTGAAACTCGTGCCTTTGCCGGAAGTTCTTAAAGATAAAAGAATCGCAGTGATTGATGACTCTATCGTCCGAGGACACACTTCCAAAAAACTGGTCACGTCTTTGTTTGAAAACGGCGCCAAGGAAGTGCACTTGCTCATTTCTTCTCCGCCGGTGCGCTTCCCGGATTTTTACGGCATTGATACCCCAAAGCAAAAAGAACTCATCGCCTCGAATATGACCGTCGAAGAGATTCGCAAGTGGCTCGGGGCCACTTCTCTTCAGTATCTTTCATTGGAGGGATTGATCGAATCCATAGGAATTCCAAAAAATCATTTATGCACTTCCTTTTTTACCGGCGAGTACCCGATAGATTTAAAAGAGAGAAAATCCGAAGTTAGCTATGATGTCCCAAACGAGTAAAAAAAAATTAGTACTGATGGTTCATGAGGGAGGTAGTCACACTAATTTAAAGACAATACGAAGGGCGGTTGATGCCGGTAAAATTAATGCGGAAATTTCCGCGGTAGTTTCTGATAAAGAGAACGCGATACCGGTATTGGAGAAAATGTCCCCGGACTATATATGTCTCGCTGGTTGGAAGAAAATTATTCCTAAAAAAATTATAAAAGAATATAAGAACAAAATCTTAAATATACATCCGGGTTTAATTCCTGATACAGTCAACGAAAAAGTGAAAAATCCTGACGACACGGAAGCTTTGTGGAATAAAGAAATGTATGGTAATAAAGCCGTTCAGAATTTTTTAGATCGGAAAGCAACTTTTGCCGGCTCTTCTATTCATTTTTTAACCCTTGACTTTGATTTTGGGCCGGTTTTAGGGAGAACTTTTGAAAAAATTCAAATTAATGATACTGTTGAATCTCTATATGCACGGCTCAAAAAAAAAGAAAATGAGTTATATGTGGAGATTTTAGAAAAATTAACTCAATGAAAAAACAAAAAATTTTAATAATCGGTGCGGGTGGGGGCAGGGAACATGCGATCGGGTGGAAAATAGCGCAGTCGCCGAGAGCGGGGAAATTATTTTTTGCGCGAGGAAATGCCGGTACGGCAGAGCTTGGAACCAATCTAGAAATTAAAGAGAGGGAAATTTCAAAACTTATTGATTTCGCAAAAAACGAAAAAATAGATTTGACTTTGGTTGTAGCAGATGAGCCATTAGCACTCGGTGTCGTGGATGAATTTAAGAAAAATAATTTGCGAGTCTGGGGCCCGACCAAGGTAGCCGCACAAATAGAATGGTCCAAAGCGTATTCCAAGAATTTTATGCGCAAACACAATTTACCGACGGCCAGATTTGAAATATTTAGTAATTTTGAGAAGGCAAAAGCTTACTTGGAGGCAAGGCCTCCACTTGGAGGCCTTGCCTCCAAGTCCTCCCTTGTAATTAAGGCAAGCGGACTGGCGCTCGGTAAGGGAGTAGTGATAGTAAAAACACTTTCAGAATCCCTGCAAACACTTGAAGAGATGATGATAAAAAAAGTTTTTGGCGGCGCGGGCAATGAAGTGGTGATCGAAGAATTTTTGACAGGCCCGGAAATTTCCATTCATGTATTTTCCGACGGAAAAACATATAAAATATTTCCAGCTTCTCAAGATCATAAAAAAATTGGAGAAAGAGATACGGGGCTGAACACCGGAGGAGTGGGTGTTGTTGCTCCGCTCCCTTTCATGAATAAAGAAATGATGCAAAGAATTGAAAAAGAAATTATTGCGCCTACCATAAAAAATCTCAATGCCGAAGAACCATTTGTGGGAATACTTTATCCCGGTCTTATGCTCACGCCCGACGGTCCGAAAATTCTGGAATTCAACGCGCGCTTCGGCGACCCGGAAGCGGAAGCTTATATGAGGCTTTTAGACACGGATCTGCTCGATATAGTAGACGCTTCTATTGATGGAAAATTGGAGGAAGTTGAAGTCAGATGGAAAAATAAATTTGCTTGCAATGTTGTGCTTTGCTCCGGCGGGTACCCGGGGAGTTATGAGAAGGAAAAAATAATTTCGGGGGTGTGTCAAAGAGTCTCTTTGACAAAAGATTCTATGTCAAAGAGTCTCTTTGACAATGACGACGACATCGTTATTTTTCACGCTGGCACCAAAATAAATGAGAGAGAACAATTGGTCACTAACGGCGGACGGGTGCTTGGAGTTTCGGCATTGGGAAATTCTTTAGAAGAAGCGCTAGAAAAAGCCTACAAGACTATTGAAAAAATTTCGTTCGAGGGAATGCAATATAGAAGAGATATTGGTAAAAAAGCTCTAGAAATGATAAAATAAAATAAACTTATGAAAAAAAGTGTGAAAGTAAGTATAATTATGGGCTCAGATACGGATTTAGAGGTGTTTTCCGAATCGGCAAAGGTTCTCGAAGAATTCGGTGTCTTATATGATATGACGGTGGCATCAGCCCACAGAAGCCCTAATTTGGTTCATAAATGCGTTACCACTGCCAAAGAACGCGGAATTATGGTTATCATAGCGGGAGCCGGCGGAGCAGCGCATTTAGCGGGAGTGGCTGCATCTTTGACTACTTTGCCGGTAATTGGAATTCCAATAAAAACAAAAAGCTTGGACGGGCTGGATTCTCTTCTCTCCACCGTGAGCATGCCTCCCGGCGTGCCAGTGGCCACGGTCGGCATCAACGCCGGAAAAAATGCCGGGCTTCTGGCTGTCCAAATTCTCGCCACCTCTGATAAAAATTTAGAGAAAAAATTGCTTCTATATAAAAAAAAATTATCTAAAGATACTGAAGTCAAGGGTAAGAAACTTTTAAAAATCGGGTATAAAAAATATTTAAATCAGAAATAAAAATGTTAAACACCTTTTACTTTCAGAAAAATTCTCAACGCGTAAAAGCTTATGCGGAAGATGGTGTGGATGTAGAAGAAGAAGCGCTATTTTCCAGTTTCGCCGGGTCGGTTTGCAAAGCGAGTTACAAAAATTCTCCGTTTGTGGAAGTACACGACTTATCCGGCGGAGGATTCCGAGGTCCTCGTCCTTTCACCTTTAAAAATCTCCCCGAAGGATATTTTATTGAAGCCTCCACCGACGGAATCGGAACAAAGGGTATCATTATTGATGCCGCTAAAACCCATCATCTGGCAGCCTATGACCTCGTTGCCATGACCGCGAGCGATATTACCCGCTTTGGAGGCATTCCTTTGGTCTTGGTGAATGTTTTCGACACCACCAGCATAGGCAAGAAAGGCGATAAAATCAGCGAAACTTATAAGAGCGCCATAGCCGGACTGGGGGAAGTAGCCAAAGAAGAAAAAATTGTGATATTGAAAGGAGAAACCGCGCAAATGGGAGACGCACTTGGTTCAGAAATAAGCGATTCTAAAACCAAATTAAACTGGTCAGGCACGATGATCGGAGCCTATCATAAGGATAAAATGATCACCGGAGAAAATCTGGCACCCGGGCAGGTGATAATCGCGCTAAAAGAAAATGGTTTCCGGTGCAACGGCATAAGCTCTATTCGCGGAGCGCTTCGAGTAAAATACGGCAAGGAGTGGTGGAGAAATCCGGATGCGAAAGAACGCATCCGACAGACCGCGACCCCGTCCGTACTTTATGATGCCTATGTAAACACTCTGCACGGCTGGTATGATAAAAATTTCAAACCGGAAATTACGCTTCACGCAGTAGTTCATCTTTCCGGAGGGGCGTTCAGAGAAAAATTGGCCAAGGATATTCTCTTACCTAAAAAACTTTCCGCGGAACTTTTCGATCTATGGGATCCGCCTCAAATCATGCGAGAATGCGCTTTTTGGCGAAACATCACCGATGAAGAATTTTACGAGGTGTGGCACGGAGGGCAAGGAATGCTTCTGGTGGTGGACGAAAAAGACGCCGAGTACTGCGTTAAAAGAGCAAAAGATTTTGAAATTCAAGCAAAGATTGCAGGAAAAGTAACAAAAGAATCAGAACCTCAAGTTTCCATAAAATCCAAATTAACACCAGATAAAATAATTATTTATAAATAAATGGATATTGAAATAATCAAAAAACACATAGATGATGTATTAGTGGAAACAAATTTTACGAATTTGGGTAAAAAGAAAATCGGTAAAGTGCGGGACATCTATGTGGCCAAAAACACAGTAACTTTAATTTCCACCGACCGGCATTCTTCTTTTGACAGGATTATCGCGCATGTGCCTTTTAAAGGAGAAGTGCTTAATCAAATCAGTTTGTTCTGGTTTGATAAAACGAAAGATATTATAGAAAACCACGTCTTCGGCACTCCCGACCCTAATGTGGTTGTAGCCAAAAAATGCACTCCGCTTCCTATTGAATGTGTTGTTCGCGGATACATTACGGGAGTCACATCTACTTCGCTTTGGACCCATTATAAAGAAGGTAAACGCAATTTTGGCAATTTTGTTTTGCCCGAAGGAATTAAGAAAAATCAAAAATTGCCAGAGCCGGTTTTCACTCCTACCACCAAGTCAGAAGATCACGACCGACCCATCACTCCGGACGAAATAGTATCCGAAGGATTGCTCTCTCTGGAATTAACACAAGAAATCGAACGCGTTGCCAAGACCTTGTTCAAAAGAGGTCAAGAGATAGCGTTAGAGCAGGGATGGTTGTTGGTAGACACAAAATACGAATTCGGCCTAGACCAGGAAGGAAAATTGATCCTGATAGATGAAATTCATACACCGGACTCATCGCGTTATTGGAAAGCTGAGAGCTATGATGAACGTTTCAACGACGAACAGGAGCCGGAATATTTCGACAAGGAGTTTCTGCGCCTGTGGTTCAAAGACAACTGCGATCCATATAAAGACAAAACACTCCCCAAGGCTCCGACCCATCTCATCGCGGAGCTTTCTCGCCGTTACATTGAAATATACGAAACCATAACCGGTAAACCTTTCAATCATGACCTTTCACAACCAACCAAAGAACGCGTCGCGAAAAATTTAAAAAATAAATTATAATCCTTGCAAATTATTATTATTTATGGTATAATATATGAGTATGGTAAACAACTCCATTAGTCCACTCGATGGCAGATATTTTAAAAAAACGCGAGCGCTCACGCCCTACTTTTCCGAGCAAGCTCTGATGAAATACCGAGTGGTAATGGAAGGGGAATATCTGATTTTTCTTTCTTTATCGGGAAAAACAAAATTAAAAAAATTCAAAAACACCGAAATTAAAAAAATTAGAAGTTTCTATAAATTGTCTCCAAAGGATTATGAGCGCATAAAAAAATTAGAGGAGACAATCAACCATGATGTAAAAGCGGTAGAATATTTTTTGAAAGAAAAATATTCAAAAACATCTTTAAAAAATAGGGTGGGGTGGATTCATTTTGCTCTTACTTCAGAGGACACCAATAATATCGCTTACGCGTTGATGCTTCGAGATGCCCTAGAGCATGTAATGATTCCCGGCGTCAAAGAGATAATCGGAAGTTTAAATCAATTAGCTAAAAAATATAAAAATTTACCGATGCTCGCCAGAACGCACGGCCAATCTGCCAGCCCCACCACTTTCGGCAAAGAAATGTTCGTTTTCAGCACCCGCTTAGAAAAAAGACTGGAAGGACTTAAAAATATAAAGATAGGCACAAAATTAAATGGAGCTACAGGAAATTACAACGCCCATGTCGCGGCATATAAAAATACAGACTGGGTAAAGTTCAGTAAAAAATTTATCAACAGTTTCAACAAACAAAAACCCGGAGTCTTGAAACTGGAACCTAATCTAACCACTACTCAAATAGAATGCCATGATAGTTATATTGCCATCTTTGATACCTTGAGGCGGATAAATACTATTCTTCTTGATTTCAATCAAGATATGTGGAGATATATTTCTGATGGTTGGGTAGAGCAGATGCCAAAGAAGAGGGAAGTGGGTTCTTCTACTATGCCCCACAAGATAAATCCAATTGATTTTGAAAACAGTGAAGGAAATTTGGGGCTGGCCAACGCACTTTTTGAATTTTTTGCCCGCAAACTGCCAATCTCCAGACTGCAAAGAGACCTTTCAGACTCTACGGTGGAACGTTCTTTCGGCACAGCTTTCGGATATACCTATTTGGCCCATACTTCTCTCTTAAAAGGATTGAGCAAAATCAGAATTGACAAAGAGAAGATAGGGGAAGATTTGCAGAATCATCCGGAAGTAATCACCGAAGCCATTCAGACCATCCTGCGTCGTGAAGGAATGATGATGCCCTATGAGAAATTAAAAGAGCTCTCCCGCGGAAAAAAAGTCACTCTGGCCGAGATTCATGAATTTATAGATACTCTCAAAGTGAGCGGAAAAATAAAAGAAGAACTAAAAAAAATCACTCCGGAAAATTACATTGGTCTGGCCTCAAAATTGGCAGGGTTAAAATAGCGACTTGTTTACCTGTATGCTAAGATGGGCATATGAAAATGCGGATTCTGGCTTCCGTGGCGCTTCTCATATCTGTATTCATTATGCCTTTTTGGGTATCTTTAATATTAGCTTTTTTGGAAATGTTTTATTTCCATTTTTTTGCTGAAGCGGTAATCATTTCTTTAATATCAGATCTTCTCTACAGCGCGCCGGTTCAAGTATTCTCGGGAGTGACCGGTGTGTTTTTTATCGTTTCCTTGGTTGTTTTTATCATTTTGGAATTATTGAAAAAGAAAATAAGATTAGAATATTGATATCATGATTTTGCGTAGATTCAAAAAAAATCGAATAAAAAATACCCTGGTAGATCCGGATGAGATATTTCTGGATTCTACCAATCTTCAAAATTTCGATCGTCAACAATTTGAAGGTCGAATAGAAAAACCAATTTCCAAAAAAACCGCCGCGGGATTGGGAATCTTTTTTTTAATTTTTATTTTGACTTTTCTGGGCAGATTGGGATATCTGCAAATCAAAAAAGGAGAAGCCTATTATAAAAGAAGTGAAAACAACACCCTAGAGAGAGCCATTATTTTCGCCGAAAGGGGAATAATTTACGACAGAAATAAGAAGGAACTTGCATGGAATCAAAAAATGGGGCATGAAGGGGGAGGAGGCAGTAAATTCGGCATACGCGCATATTTAAAAGATGGTTTCGCGCATCTTTTGGGTTATGTAAGCTATCCGGCGCAAGATAAATCCGGGAATTATTGGCAGGGAGAATTTAAAGGAATTGATGGACTGGAAAAACAATATGACACCATTCTTCAAGGTAAAAATGGTTCAAAAATAGTTGAAAGAGACGCTTATGGAAAAATTCATTCGGAAAATATAGTAAATGCTCCAAAAAGGGGACAAGATTTGATAACCGCCATAGATGCTTCAATACAGGCAAAATTATTTTCTCTAATTAAAGAAGCTTCCCAAAAAAGTACTTTCGTCGGCGGAGCAGGAATACTTCTTGATGCCAAAAACGGCGAAGTATTGGCCGTCACAAGTTATCCGGAATACGATCCAGAAATATTGTCTTTGGGGAAAGACACAAAGATAATAAACGGCTATCTTGCCGATAAACGCGGAGTTTTTATAGATAGAACTATTTCCGGGTTGTATGCTCCAGGTTCGATAGTTAAACCTATTTTCGCGCTTGGCGCCCTTGTCGAAAATATTATCAATCCTAAAAAAGAAATTCTGTCGATTGGTGAAATTTCTATACCTAATCCCTATATCAAAGGAGAATTTTCTGTTTTTAAAGATTGGAAAGCTCACGGTTGGACAAATATGCAAGAAGCTCTGGCGGTATCATCGGATGTATATTTTTATACAATCGGAGGCGGTTTTGAAAGTCAAAAAGGTCTGGGTATATCCAATCTGGAAAAATATGCTCGGCTCTTCGGTGTCGGAGAAAAAACAGGAATAGACCTGCCAGATGAAAAAAGCGGCACTATCCCGAGTCCTGAATGGAAAGAAAAAAATTTCAAAGGAGATCCATGGCGCATCGGAGACACTTACAATACCTCTATCGGGCAGTATGGCTTCCAGGTGACTCCCATGGAAATGTCTCGGGTGGCGGCAGCTATTGCAAACGGTGGCACATTGATATCTCCCCATATTATGAACTTGGAGGCCTTGCCTCCAAGTGGAGACCTTGTCTCAAAATTAGATTTTAACAAAGAATATTTAGATATAGTGCACGAGGGCATGAGAGGAGCGGTAACATACGGCACGGCGGTAGCGCTCAATGTGCCATATGTAAAAGTAGCGGCCAAAACCGGAACCGCGGAACTTGGACTCGCAAAAAATAAAATTAATTCCTGGGTAATCGGATTTTTCCCATATGAAAATCCGCGATATGTATTTACAATTTTAATGGAATCCGGACGAGCATCCGGTCTCATTAGCGCTTCTTCAATAATGCGAGACCTTTTGGACTGGATGTATATAAACACGCCGGAATACCTAAAGTAAAATATTTGCGCTATAAATACAAGTAAGATATAATGAAATTATGTCTAAGGGGAAAATACTTCTAATGGCGGGTATTTGGATAAGCGTACTTCCGTACCTTGGGTTTCCTTATGGACTGAAAAATATCCTTTTTACTCTCTCTGGATTTGGAATTATTTATATAGGTTATATGCTTTATAAAGAAAACAAAAAAGGATTGAAAAAAGAGGGGACTTTATTTGAGAACTTTTCGGAAAACACAGATTTTACCGGAGAAGATATTGGAAATAATTAGAAACATTAAAGATTTTAAAAAGTAAAATAATGATTGGATTTTTAAAAACAAGACAAAATCTTTTTGTGATATTGCTTGTCATAGCATCCTTTATTCTGGGAAACTATTTCGGTGGTGAAAAACATTCGGAAATAGAAAAAGCGATATCACTGTATAATAAAGAAACTGCGGTAGATACTAAAACGGATTTCGCTCCCTTCTGGAAAGCCTGGAATGTTATAAATGAAAAATATCAAAGTCCGGAAGAAACAACCGACCAGGAAAGGGTTTATGGAGCTATTTCCGGTCTATTGGGAGCTCTGAATGACCCTTATAGCGTCTTTTTTAATCCGGAAGAAACTAAAGCCTTTAAAGAAGAAATTGCCGGTAATTTTACCGGAGTGGGAATGGAAGTCGGGATAAAAAATAAAGTGCTTACCGTCATCGCTCCACTCAAAGACACTCCGGCGGAGCGCGCGGGTATTCGCTCTGGCGATCAAATCTTAAAAATCGGCGAATCCATCACTTCGGAACTCACTATAGAAAAGGCGATAAAACTCATACGCGGAGAAAAAGGCACTTCTGTCATTTTGACTATTTTTCGCGAAGGATACAAAGAACCGAAGGAGTTTACAATTATTCGCGATATAATAAATGTACCTACTTTGGATTCTGAGCTCCGGGAAGACGGAGTCTATGTAATTAAATTATATAGTTTTTCCGCCAATGCTACCAATTTATTCAGTCAGGCAATGCAAAATTTTGAGAAATCCGGTAGCAACAAACTTTTACTTGATTTAAGGGGTAACCCGGGAGGTTATTTAGAGGCGGCAGTGGATATTTCCAGTTGGTTTCTTCCGGCGGGTAAAGTGGTGGTTATTGAAAATTATGGAGAAAACCACAAACCCAAAATATTTAGAAGCAGGGGATATAATATACTTGATAAAAATGCAAAATTCGTGATTTTAATAAATGGCGGGTCGGCTTCTGCTTCGGAAATCGTAGCTGGGGCCATGCAGGACCACGGTCGAGCGATACTTGTAGGCACACAATCTTTCGGCAAAGGTTCGGTACAAGAAATGGTAGATATTACTAAGAATACCGTTCTAAAAATTACTGTGGCTAAATGGCTTACTCCAAATGGCCACACCATAGAAGAAAAAGGTCTTATTCCGGATCATGAAGTAGAAATGACATTAAAAGATCTTGATGAGGGAAAAGATCCTCAAATGGAAAAAGCAATAAAATTATTATTATTAAACTAATGAGCGAAAAAATCATTTATGCGCGTAATTTTTTTACAAGATGTGCCTAGGGTGGGGAGAAGGTATGAAATAAAGGAAGTGAACGACGGCTATGCCGTGAATTTTCTTCTGCCGAGAAAACTCGCCGAAGTGGCGACTCCTCGCGCCATCCTCGAGATGGAAAAGCGACAAAAAGAAATTGTGATTGAAAGGGAAGTACAGGAAAGTTTATTGCTGAAAAATTTAGAGGAAATAAAGGGGAAAATGCTCACCATCAAAGCCAAAGCGGATGAAAAAGGTCATTTGTTTTCCGGTATTCACCAGAAGGAAATTTTAGACGCCATGAGGGAACAACATCATGCCGAAATCGCGCCCGAATTTATCGTCCTGGAAAAACCAATCAAAGCAGTAGGAGAGTTTGAAATTCCGATTGAAGTCAAAGGCAAAAAGTCTTCGTTTGGGCTTATTGTAGAGAAAATTTAAATGTTTTGCCAAATTTTGCCAAAGCCTTGCTTTGGCAACTTATGGAAAAAATTTAAATCATTTTAAAAACATTGCCGCCGGCAAATTAACTTTTTAATTCGGCTTGACTACACACTTACAGTGTGTATAATAGGTTATATGCATACTAATCAAAAATATAACAGAATAAATATAACTTTACCAAAAAGTACTTTGAACCTTTTGCATAAAGCCACAGCAAAAAGACATCGTAGTGAGGTTATCGACCTGGCAGTTAGACAATATATTCACTCTCTGGGGAAAAAATACATAAAGCAGGGTTTGATTTTGGCAGGCAAAGAAAGGTCTTCGCGTGATTTGGAAATAGTGAAGGAGTTTGCGCAAATGAAAGATTTATAATGGAAACTAAGAGAAAAAACTTTTACACGAAATCTTATCCTTATCCTCGACGTGGGGAAATACATCTGGTTAATTTTGACCCAACGATAGGATCAGAGATAAAAAAGACCCGTCCCGCTGTTATTATTCAAAATGATGTTTCCAACGAGCATAGCCAAGTAACGATAGTAGCGGCTATTACTTCCCAAATAAATTTACCTTTATATCCCAATGAAATTTTGATTAAATCTCCGGAAGGAGGACTAGAAAAAGATTCTGCGACGCTTCTCAATCAGATTCGTAGTATAGATCGCAAAAGACTTATAAAAAAAATGGGCGCCGTATCGCCGGCTACTTTAGAAAAAATCGAAAATGCCTTAAAGATCAGCTTGGGGATGGTGAAGTTTTAAGTGTAAATTTACTGAAAAAAGTTAAACTAAACGACACTCACTACTTTTTTTACCAAAGTTTTGCCGTTGAAAGAGACCTTACGCTTGGAGCCAAACTTGACAATACCGGATTTAATGGCGAAGAGGGTATGATCCTTGCCTATAGACACATTATTGCCCGCCAAAATGGCTGTACCGCGCTGGCGGACAATAATAGAGCCAGATTGGGCTTTTTGGCCACCGGAAAGCTTAATACCGAGATATTTGGGCTGTGAATCTCTTAAGTTTTTAGCCGTACCGCCAGCTTTTCTATGTGCCATAAAATTAGATTAATAGTATAATAAATTTAATGGAAAAAATCAAGCAATTTTTAGATTCTCCGGTTAGTAAAGACATTTTGACGGTCATAATAGTCATTCTGGTGGGATTAATATCATTTGGTCTGGGCCGACTTTCCAAACAACCCAAAAACGAAGGTTTAAAGATAGAATATAAGGGAGAAACGGCTGACATTACCGCCAATGTGTCAAGGCCCGTCCTTGACACGGGGAAAATCGCTACCAGAGCTTTTTTCGCTTCAAATAAAGGAAGCAAATATTATCCCGTCGGGTGTTCAGCCGGAAAAAATCTAAAAGAAGAAAATCGAATATATTTTAATACCAGGGAATCGGCTGAAATCGCCGGTTATGAACTTTCAACCTCTTGCAGATAGAAAGATAGCGGGGGAAGAGGAATTAGAGCTTTATATATTATAAATACAAAGACGTCGCACAATATATGTTGTGCGTAAAATACTTTATGTACAAAATCTTGATCTAACTCCCTTTGGTATTATTATAATCCACCTGTGGCGCCGCGTTGTCGAAGTCCGTGGATTTACCATCGCGTATACGCTCAAGATTTGAGACAAAAGATTTCCAAAAAAGATTTATAAAAATATCGTTCCAAATATAATTGGCGGGTTTCTCAAGATATTTAAACCAGATACTTTTTGATTTCCCCTCGACATAGCCCAAATTTTCCCGACCCGTGGGACTTTCTACCACTCCCTTAATACTGATATTAAAATAACTCAATATTAAAATAAGTATAAATCCCCAAAAGATAATCCCTAATATGCTTATCCCTCTGTTAAAATCATTTTTCATAAATTGATTGTACCATATTAAATTAACGAGATGAATATGATGGCAAATAATACATCGGATCAAGGTAAGCATTAATAGCGGCAATCGGCTGGGTCAAAATCCTACCTGGACAAGATTTACTCGGAATGCTCTTTACCCCCACGGCATCAGAAGCATAAAGAGAAACATGTAAATGGGGTCCCGTAGAATAGCCCGTATTGCCGCTATAAGCCACTACCGTACCCCTTACTACCCTATCTCCCACCCTTGCCTTCACAAGCGAAAGATGGCCATAAGCGCTTGAAAGACCATTGTCATATTTAATAAGAATAAATTTACCAAAAGATGCCCCCGGGCATTGTGTATCCGTATCTCCCACACCTACCACTATTCCGGAAGCCATGGATTTGACTGAAGTACCTACTGTGGCTCGAAAATCTACTCCACTATGCGTTCCCGAGGCATACAATCTTTTTGAATCCGAAGTTTTTCCAAAAAGCTGGGTAATATATATAAAATCAAGAGGCCAAGACAACACCCCCGCGTTCGGAAGTTTTGACGGATCCAGAATATAAACAAGCTCTGATTCGTATGCCCGCAATTCTCTCTCCAGCGCATCCTTCTGCGCCAACCTTTCTTTTATAATTTTTTGGAAACCGGCTTCGCTGTTTTTTGTCTGCGCCAAAAGCTTGTTTTTTTCTTTTGAATTCTGCTCCACTATTTTTCTTTGATCGGCTAGATCCGTTTTCAAGTTCAAAAGTTCATTTTTTGCTTCAATCGTCTCAGCTCTAGTGTCTTCAAGTTCTACTTTTATTCCCCGAAGTATTTCAATATGATCAATGATCTTCTCCCGCACGGATATTCTCTGGTCAATATCATTCCAAGCCAGAGTAAAATCTTCCGCGGAAAGTAAAATTTCCACTAAACTTGAATTTTCAAATTCATTGGTAATCTTTATACTCGCGGCAATAGCCTGCATATTATTGGAAATCGAATTTTGCTTTGTACTGATATCTTCGCTTAAACCTTGGATTTTAAAATTGGTCTTTTCTATTTTATTTTCAGTAATACTAATATCCGCATTTAGTTTTTTTCTGGTAATGTCAAGCGCTTTTATAGAACTTGAGAGAGAATTTTTTTCTTGACCTAGTTCGTCAAGTTCTTTTTGATAAGATCGTATCTCTATTTCCAGTTTTACGATATCATTGTTTCTCTGGTCTATCTTATTTTGCAATTCTTTGGCTGTTTGAGCGAAAGAAAAAAAAACTGGCGCCGTCAAAAATACGACGAGAATACAAAAAATTAATTTAAATCGCTTTTTGTAATCTTGAAATGGTCTCATCTTTTCCTAAAATAGAAGCTATGGTAAAGGGATCTGGAGATTTATCCCGGCCGGACAAAGCAAAACGTACCGGATGAAGCAATTCCCCGCGGCTTTCTAAGTTGTCAGCCATAAGCATTAAAGCATTTTTTATCTCCGAGACTGAAAAATTATTCTTATCTAGGTTCTCCAACGCTTTTTTAGCAAGTTGTAAATTATTTTTGATTCTTTCAACCGAAGTATTCCTAAAAATTAATTTTGATTTTTCATAAATAGGCGCTTTAAAAAAGAAATCAAAATCTCCGCTATCGAGTATTTCTTTTATATCGCTCCATTTTGAAATTCTCTCGGAGAGTATAGGCACGAATTTTGAATCTCTGTATTTTTCATATTTACTGGGAATAAAAGAAAAAATATTGCTTTCCAATTCTTTTTTGGGCAATTTTTTAATATGCTCTTTATTCAGCCAATTCAATTTCTCTTCATTGAATTTTGCCCCGGCTCTTTGTATATGTTTAAGATCGAAAGATTCCACTATCTCTTGTTTTGACATCACTTCCCTGTTATCCCCTTCCCCGGGATTCCATCCAATAAAAGCCAAAAAGTTGAACATTGCTTCCGGTAGATAGCCATCCTTTTGGTAATCCAAAATATCCTTGGCTCCGTCTCTTTTGCCAAGTTTTTTCATGCCGGTTTCTCCTAAAATCGGAGGTAGAGTAACAAACTCCGGCCGATCAATTCCTAAAGCCTCATATAAAGCCAAATAATTCGGGGTGGAAGAAATAAATTCGTCTGCTCGAAATATATGAGTCACTTCCATCAGCATATCATCTACTACGTGAGCAAAATTATAAGTAGGATACCCATCGCTTTTAATCAACACAAAATCATCCACTGCTTCTTCGCCTGCTTCCAAATCTCCGCGAACCAGATCGCGCCATTTATATTTTTTGGCTGTAGTCTTCAAGCGAAGAGGTCGCGCGCCATCTTGTTTATATTCCCATTTAGGGGGATTTTCCGGTCGATGATTTCTATATAAAAAAGGTCTTTTTTCTTCTTCCGCTTTCTTTCTAAAAGCTTGCAATTCTTCCGGAGAATACGGGTCTGTATAAGCTAAGCCTTTTTCCACCAAAAGATTGGCATATTTTTTATAAGTATCAAGCCTTTCTGATTGCTTAAACGGCCCATGCAAACCTCCAATATCCGGACCTTCATTCCAGTCTATGCCAAGCCACTTAAGTGAAACTAAAATGTGCTCTATTGAACCCTGTACCTCTCTTTTTTTATCCGTATCTTCGATGCGTAGAATAAATACGCCATTATTTTTTTGGGCCCACAGCCAACTAAAAATAGCGGTTCGTACCCCGCCCACATGCAAAAAGCCAGTTGGACTGGGGGCAAATCTGGTAATGATTTTTTTATCTGACATGCATGTATAATAGCACAAAATACAACCCCCTAAATCCCCAGATACACCAAAAATTGCCAAAGGAGACACTTTGACAAGCTGTCAAAGTGTCTCTTTAACAATTTTACTGTTCATGACTCAAAGCCATATCCACCAAAGCGCGAGCAATTTTTATAGCCGCATCCGGTTTATGAAATGTCTTCGCCGAAGCCGCCATATTATTCCATACAGATTTGTTTTCTATGATTCTCTCAACCTCGGAAGCAAAAATATTTCCGGTCATATTGGCTTCTTCGATGACAGTACAAGCTCCGGCGCGGGCGTAATTGAAAGCGTTTTTTCTTTGATGATCCATGTTTGTTCTGGTGATAGGAATCAAGACAGCCGGCAACCCCCATGAAGCAATCTCAAAAAGAGCCGATCCCGCCCGAGAGACAACCAGCGAAGCCGCTCCGGATGACATTTTGAGTTCCAAAGGATTAAGAAATGCCCTAGACACATATCTTAATTTATTAGAATTACCGGTAAGCACTACGTCCGCTCGACCAGAAATATTTTGCCAATTATTTACTCCGGTTTGATGGATTATTTGATAATTTTTTATTAATCTCGGCAGGGCATCAAGAACGGTATTGTTGATCAATTCAGCTCCTTGCGATCCCCCTAAAATGAGAATTGTCGGTAAATTGGATTCAAATTTAAAAAATTCTAAAGCCGCTTTTTTAAAAGCAGGTTCCATTATGGCGGAACGAATAGGCTGGCCTGTCCAGGCTATATTTTTCCGGCTATTTTTCGGAAAAAATTCCGCCGCTTCTTCGAAAGATATTGCTATTTTCTTGGCAAAACGGCCGGCCCATTTATTTACCCTTCCGGGAACAGCATCGGATTCATGGATAACAACCGGGATGCGCAATATTCTGGCCGCTAAAATAGCCGGAAATGAAGCATAACCCCCCTTACCGAATACTACATCTGGATAAATAGTAAACATTTTATATAAAGCATTAATCGAACCAAAAAGTATTTTTGGTAGTTGAGATAAATGTTTACCCACGGCCACTTCTTCGAATAGAATTCCGTTTTCGAAAAGCATTTCCTTGTCATAGGGGCTGTCAGAAATATAATACAGTTTGGCTCCTATGATGTTTTCACGATCGATTATTTGATTGATTTTTTCAGAGACAGCAATAATGGGATAAAAATGTCCCCCGCTCCCGCCTCCGGTAAAAACTATTTTCATGAATTTTTTGCTATTTGTTAAATTTCGATATCTGCAGAATTATACCCATGGCCGCAAGGTAGATCATGAGAGAAGTACCCCCATGACTCATGAAAACAAGCGGCACTCCGGTAAGCGGAAACACTCCGGTAGTCGAAGCTATGTGCATGAAAGACTGCAACACGACAAGTATAACAATTCCGGATACCATTAGTCCACCGAACAAATCCGGGGCATTTTTAGCTATTTGGATACCCCGAAGTAAAAAAAGAAGATATAAAAGGATAACGCCACACGCTCCCACAAAGCCAAGCTCCTCCCCCAGAACAGAAAAAATAGAATCTCCTTGCGGTTCAGGTAAGTAGCTGAATTTTTGAATGCTTTGTCCAAATCCCCTACCAAAAACCCCGCCGGATCCGAAGGCAATCAATGACTGCTGGATTTGATAAGACGAGCCTCTGGGATCACTTGAAGGATCAATAAATGTTTTTACCCTATTTTTAAGATACGGGGTAAAAGCGGTAAAAATAGAAAGAGCAATAATGGCGCAGATACCAAAACCAAGAAGATATTTCATGGGCACTCCGGAGATAAAAAGCATGGAACATCCAGTAAGGGTTATCAGAATGAAACTCTTGGTGTCCGGCTGTTTGAACAGGATAAGAGCAATAATCGAAAGCATCACAAAAAGCGGCAAGATTCCGAATTTGAAATCTTGCACTTTGTTCTTGGCCCAGGCAAGCCAGGCGGCAAAATAAATTATAAAACCGAATTTCAGAAATTCTACCGGTTGAAAAGAAATAGGGCCGAGTTTTATCCATCTGGTTGCTCCGCCGTGACTCCAGCCAAAATAAGGAATAAAAACAGCCGCGGTAATAATGATGGAAAATAAAAAAATATAAAATGCGTATTTACGCCAAAATTTATAATTTATCTTGGTGGTAAAGTACATACCTAAAAGCCCTAAACCAAGACCCAGCACAAGCTGGTTAAAAAGAACCGAATAAAAAGTAGATTTGCTTTTTACTAAAATACCCAAAGAAGCGGAAATGAACATCGCTACCCCTAAAAAAACAAGCAGAAACAAAACTATAAAGAAAAATTTATCCGCTTTGTGTTCTCTCATAATTTATTTTATCGGCTGATAATCGCCAAAATGATACCAATAATCGAAAAAATAATAGACGACACCCAGTATCGCATGGTTACCTTGTAAGTCGGCCAACCGATGGCTTCGAAGTGATGATGGAGGGGGGCCAGTCTAAAAATTCTTTTTCCTCCTCGAAATTTTTTTGACAGCATTTGCAGAATGACTGAAACCGAAGTGACTGCAAGCGGCAAAGCCACTATCGGCAAAATAAATACCGAATCGGTAAGAAAAGCCAGAGTGGCAAGCGTAATGGTAAGTCCCATAATTCCCGTTTCTCCCATATAGAACCTGGCTGGAGGAATATTAAACCATAAAAATGCCAAAAGCGCTCCGGTAATCACTCCGGAGAAAGCCGCCAGATCTATCTGGTTGTTGGCAAAAGCGATTGCCGAATACGCGGCAAAAATGGAAGCTAGCACTCCGCCGGCAAGACCGTCTATGCCGTCTATTACTCCCCCGGAAAAGGTAGCAAGCGTCACTAACATAAAAAAAGGAATTATCAAAAATCCAAGATACAAATCTCCGCCGAAAGGAATATGAAGGCTTGTCATATCCAATTTATAAAAAAACCATATTCCAATCAGAAAAGAAATAAGAGCAATCAAAAAAGCCTTCCAATTTCGCCAAGAAACATCATCTCGGGCAAATTTACTGTCGCTATAAATTTGAATTAAATCATCCCAAAGTCCTATAATGGCCCCCAAAAGTAAAGTAAAAAACGGGATTAAAGTCTGATTGCGAGAGAGAAAATTCAGTTTTATCGATAATGGAGAAGGAGAAAAAATTCCCATAGTATAAAAAACCAAAGTAGAAAATAATATCGAACCCCAAATTATTACCCCTCCTATTCTGGGAGTGTTGAGCTCTCCTTTCTCATTATGAATATTCTTAAAATCAGTAGTGGATGTTTCGATACTCCTTGAATATTTTTTCCACATCTTATATTTATAGAAAAAATGAGTGGCAAAAGGAGTGAAAAAAAGGCCAAGAAAAAAGGCAAAAGCCGTGGGCACAAAAATTTTAACCAAATCTAAATACATAATGCTATATTAGATTATATCATTTAATTATGGTATTGTCTTTTTGTGCAAAAAAATTTATTAAAACTGATTCTGGTACTGGTGGTTATCTCTTTTGTAGCTGTTCCATACGTCATTTTAGCTCCGGAACGCGCGCGAGAAAAAGCGGAAGAAGAAAGATTATTTAAAGAAGAAATAGCGCGAACAACTGCAGAGAAAAAAACATATCTCTTGGGTAAGTTCGATCCTTCCGTATGGCCCGATTTCGTTCAAATTCCCTTTGAGTACACCGTAGCGCGGACAAAAATGTATTTAAGAAAAGAAACATATGCATCATATGAAAAAATGAGAAATGAAGCCCTAAAAAGCGATATAATTTTAAATATAGCATCAGCCGCCAGAAATTTTGATTACCAAAAAATGCTCTGGAATAATAAATGGAACGGCATCACTCTGGTAGAGGGACAAAAGCTTCCAGAAATCTTTCCGGATGAATTGGAAAGATTTCGTAAAATTCTTGAATATAGCGCCGCGCCCGGCACCTCCAGGCACCATTGGGGCACAGATATAGACATAAACGGAGCCGACTCGATATATTTCGATTCCGAAAAGGGTCAAAAAGAATACGCCTGGCTCCACCAGAACGCCTGGAAATTTGGTTTCTGTCAAACATACGATCAAAAAGGACCAAACCGCGCAAGTGGATACAACGAAGAAAAATGGCATTGGTCTTATCTGCCTCTTTCTGTAAATTTTACGGAAGAATATAAAAATTTAATCAAAGAAGAAGACATAAAAGGATTTTTAGGCGAAGAATATGTCCCCTCTTTTAACTTAATAAATAATTATGTTTTGAGCATCAATCCAGATTGCGTTTGAAAACGGTTCATACCCAATCAATATCACTTAGGCACGGCCGCCCCCATAGTGATATGATGTATTTTAGAGAATTATTAGCCTAAAGTTCTAGTCTGAGGTTATCCGAGATTAGTAAACTTCCTGCTGGTAACATTTTTCGCAGTAAACTATCTCCGGTCGATCGGGAGCGTAGCTGGTTTCAAATTCTACCGCGCACTTCCCTGTTCCGTGAAAATGTTTTCGTTTTTCGCACATACATTGCCTGTGCCAGAGCTTAAATGGATTCCTACGAGCTAGGCGATTAGCGTGACGACAGAAGAAGCATTTTCGCGGAATAGGAATCTTCATTTTTTTATAGAAAATAAACTCGTTCTGAACTATCTTGTAATTTCTATTACATTCCACGCATACAAGAACTTCCTCAAGTATCGAATCATCGATATCGTTGATAGAATCCGGTATGTTTTTAGGTAGCAATGTTTCCTTGCCGACGGTTTTCTGCACATTATCCTGCCAGCTGTATCCTCTCTCCAAAGCTTGCTCTTTGGAGAGGGCAAGGAGCTCCGGCGCGCATGATTCGTTGTATCCGAAAGGCGAAAGTTCTATCGGGTAAAATTCTCCGTATTTATAGACATTGCCTGCTTTGTCTGTGTAGGGCATCTCATCCATGTGTTTGATTATTTTAGGCGCTAATTTTTCATATTCTTCTTTTGTATATTGCTTGTTGAAAATAACATAATTTGAATTGCGAATCCCCACAGAGCCAAGGCTATGTTTGCAGTTATGGCAATGTTGGGTGTACTTGAGATCCTGGCTTTTGACGGAAAAAAGAGCAAAAAAGTTGAGTTGAGAATGGTCGCCGACCATGCATTCGTAGCTCTCAGAAACTCCTCCGCAAAGCGTCAAATCAAAAGAATCTTTATCAGGACTTAAAGTGTCCCCAATAAAATCGCTATATCTACAATTTTCAGAATTTTTGGCCACAAAAGAATATTTCACATTTTTCGAATCGGAAACTATATCGCCCAAACTGTTCAGACAACGAAAAACCAGAGCATACCTGCGCGGATGATTTAAAATAAATTCTTTGTATTCTTTTTTCGCTTTTTTTACACCCGAGAAAGTATCGAGCTGATAACTTTGCAATATTTTTTCGTATTCTTCTTCGGGATATTGTTTATTTTTAAAAAAATATCTTTTGTTGCGAAGCCCGTAAGACATAAAACAATCTTGGCAATCTATGCAATCATATATGAATTGCGAATCGATACACGCCTTGGCTATATTAGAGTATCTGACATTGTAACAATTACTGGTCATATAGCATTCATATAATTTTTCGCTCTTGGATCGAATGATCATAGAATCCAAAATGTCCCGCCCGGCCAAAATAAAAAAACTGTACATTACGCTTTCCACATGCCAGCCGGAAA
>Ga0155862_110_pt1 | contig 6530 bp, 8 predicted proteins | sample RifCSPlowO2_01_FD_107516 | JGI IMG/M metagenome (GOLD analysis project Ga0155862, IMG submission 107516) | Candidatus Nomurabacteria bacterium RIFCSPLOWO2_01_FULL_41_52b
GGGGGGGAGCAAGGTTAATACAAACGGGCTCGGGCTCGGGCTTTATCTTGCAAAGAGAATCGTAACGGATCACGGCGGGGGGGGAGCAAGGTTAATACAAACGGGCTCGGGCTCGGGCTTTATCTTGCAAAGAGAATCGTAACGGATCACGGCGGGGAGATTTGGGCGACATCGGACGGTCCAGGCAAAGGAAGCACTTTTTGGGTGCGGGTTCCCGCACGCGCCGAGCAAGTTCAAAAAGAGAAGGAAGTTAAGGAATTTGTTGAGAAAATTTAGCGTTGGATACATGGTTTTGACAAAGTATCATGAAAATGTTAGCCTTTTTAGATATAGTTTTTTGATTTTTTTAAGAAGGGGGGTTAATCATGAATATTTCTCTAGTCAGGTTTGGTTTTGATCGTGAGATAAGGGCCGGTTTGATTGAGAGTCTCATAAGTTGTTATCGAGACGTCTTCGCTTTTGAACCTTGGTCTGAATGGCTTAAGTGCCAAGCATGTTCAAAGAGTTGGGGTAGAGAGCAGGAACCTTTTTTAGTTAGTCGAGTTTGTCCAACTTGCGTTCAGCCGCTTCAGGAATTTTGGCCAGCTGACCAAGTCCTCCGCGATCTTAAAAAGGAAATAACAGCAGATGCTTCGTGTTGGCTGGCGATTAATCATGAATTGGAAGTAGTCGGCTTTAGTTGGGGATATCCAATCACCATCAGGGCGTTGGAGGAAAAACTCGATATCCAGCTTTCTCAATCTCTATCGCACTATTATGGCTGCTGCCCGGATACAGTTGTTGGTTATCAAGACGAAGTTGGTGTTCGAAAAGACTACCGAGGAATTGGCATTGCGCACGATATGATCGATCGGAGAAATGATGATCTTGTTGCCCAGGGGATAAAAATTGCGATTACGAGGACTCGCCAATTTCCAGGCGCCTCACTTACTTATCAATGGTATTCAGCGGCCGAATATATTAAGGTTGCTAAATATCCTTGTGATGATGGAAGGGTAATTCAAGCTACAACTTTTGAGGGACTTAAGGAACGGCTTCGTTTAAAGCCAGCGATGAAATGTGAATAAAATCGATGAGCTATGCCTTTTGGGGCATAGCTCATCGAGACTTTATAATAATGAATATGATTTCAGGAGTTATAAACATTAAAGGCAAGGTAAAGGGAAAAAATTTAGCTGTAATCTCTGGCGTTCACGGTACTGAAATTTGCGGGGTGGCTGCAATCAAGAATCTTCTACCTAATATCAATATTATTAGGGGGACTGTTACTTTTATTTTTGCAAACGAAAAAGCGATTCGTGATAAGAAAAGATTTGTAGACAAGGATTTGAATCGATTATTTGTTAAATCTTCGCAACTTTCTAGCGAACAGAAAAGAAGTTATGAATATCAACGCGCAAGAGAATTAAAGGGAATACTTCGAAAATGTAATGCTCTTCTCGATATTCATTCAAGCGCGACGCCGAAAGCAAAGCCGTTCGTAATTTGCGAGCCAAGGTCATTCAAAGTCGCAAGATACCTACCTTTTTCAATAGTATCCAATGGATGGGACAAAATTCAGCATGGCGGCACAGATTATTTCGTCAATAAAAATGGGGGGCAAGGTATTTGTGTTGAATGCGGGTATAATTTTGATCCAAGTGCAATTAAAAAAGCGAAAAGCGCAGTTTTAAGTTTTTTAAAATATTTTGGAGCCGTCAATGGCCGTAAGCTCACTGTTAGGAAACAGAAGCTTTTCACTGTCAAAAAAATGTATATGACAAAGCAGAATTTTAAGCCGGCCAAACATTTTAAAGATTTTGAATTCGTGAAAGAGGGTTCTTTGATTGGTTTCGATGGCGGAGTTCCCGTCAAGATAAAAAGTGATGGAGGGGTAGTGTTCGTTCGAGGGCGCACAAAGCCAAAAGAAGAAGCCTTTTTATTCGGAACCCCAGGAAAGTTATGAATAAATTTATAAACTTAATATCGGGAAAGGGAAACATCGGGCATGGAAAAATTTTTTTACGCGATGTTATCCGTGGGCTCACAGGAAGTCAAAAACGTCTTTCATCGAAATATTTTTATGATAGCAATGGCAGTAAGATATTTGAAAAAATAACTATATAAAAAGAATACTATCCTACAAAATGTGAGATTGAGATATTAAAAGCCAACGAACATGAAATAACAAACTTTGATTATAACAATTTTAATTTGATCGAGTTTGGGCCGGGAGATGGCTCAAAGACCGAACTAATATTTACAGCGCTTCGAAGGCGCGGAAGTTCTAGCTATAACAGGGGGGATTATTTAGAAGGATTGGAATATGTTGTAAGAAAATCGTCTAATTGGAACTTATAACCCATCGATAGAAGCTATGGAAAGCTATCTTTTGAGTACTGAAAAGCAGGAAATTTATATTGAGCAGGCTAGAAAAAAAATTACTTTTGACGAATGGGAATCAATTCACACAGAATATTCATTTAAATATTCAGAATCTCAAATCAGGCAGATTATTAAAAAAGCTCATTTTAAGGAAGAAAAATTTTATTTTGATTCAAAAAAATATTTCTGCGATGTTTTAATGACAAAAAGATAGAAGTATGGTATTGTCAAATTGCAAATGAAACTACGAAAATTACAAATAGGGGTAATGGGAGCATGCGAAGATTTGAAATATGGAAAAGATATGGAGGTTTTAGCCGAACAAGTAGGGGAAGAAATAGCAAAACGGGGGGCGGTGTTGGTTTTTGGAGCTGAGCGCGATTTTGATTCATTATCAACTGCGGCAAGCAGAGGCGCTAAAAAAGCTGGCGGCCTGACAGTAGGAGTTACATACGGAAAAGGATTGGATGATGTATTTAACGAAGCAGATATTATAATCGCCACAGGTTTGGAAAGGGGAGGCGGAAGAGAATTTAGTTTGGTTTTGAGCTGTGATGGAATAATTACAATTAATGGCGGGTCGGGAACCCTTAACGAAATGGTGGTTGCATATCAGGCCGGTATTCCCATCGTCGCTTTAAAAAATTCTGGAGGATGGAGCGAGAAATTAGCTGGTGAATTTATTGATGATAGGAAGCGACTGAAAGTGGTGGGGGTTGAGAATGCGAAAGAGGCGATTGAAGTTTTGATAACTCTTATAGAGAATCGAAAAGTTAAACAATGAAAAATGGCCTGCCTCTTATTGAGTACAGGCCATTCGGTTTCTGATGATTGCTCAGGATAATTCCTGGCAAGCGTCGTTGAGGAGATCAATTATCCTTGTATTCGTGCGTGGCAACTCCCTTTGCCCAACACTTATCGGTATTGAAACCGCGGGTTTGACTTCTCTTAAGTCGGCAATTCTGATTCTTTTGTCGTTCATTTTTTCCAGACGCTGGAAAAGTTCGATTGCCTGACTTAGGCAGAAAAGCGATAGAGAGACTACAGCCTCCTTCGGGACGCTAGCCCAATCGGTTAAACGACCAAAAGGGGAATTATATGGGAAGCAGTATGAGGCTCCATCATTGGTATAGAAAGGAAAAATTTCGCCATCTGCCAATCTGATACCAAACACTCTGCCACAGTTCGGGGAAAACGGGAAGAAGTCGTGATCGGGCATCCAGTCGATAAGATGATTGAATTTCTCGACGGTGTGAACTTCTCCATTGAAGACACGCGCAATATTCTCAAGTGCCTTTGGAAAGCCGATGCCAAGCACAATTGCGTCTACCGTTAGGCCTCGCTCTCTCAGCTTTTTCAGGATATAGCAGATCGTATTACCAGTGAATGACCCATCTTCAACCAGTACCACTGGTTGCCGGCCAGCCAGAGAAAGAATCCCTTCAATTTGAACGTCAATGGTGGGGTGTCCCGGCCGTGAGCCTAATCCGAGAATTTTACCATTGAGATCGACAATCCGATTGATCTCTATAGTGTGACCTCTTCGAGGAGCGGCAATCTCGACGCATGTGCTTATGACGGCCGCATTCTTCAAGAGAGATTTTTTCTCGAGAGCTTTCTCAAGAATTTCCTCGGCGAGATCTTCCATATTGATTGTGCGAACTCTAACTTTAGGCAACGCAGACTCAATCCGATGCGCGATTTCTTTTTGGAATTCTTTGAAAAATGGATCGTTTGGCTTTGGTGTTTTTAAGCTGGCGTGTCGCAGGCGTGCGATGTTGTTTCCGAGATCGCAAGTTATGATGTACTCACTATGACTATGATCAGCTTCCGCATCCTGACTTTTCATAAATCCTCCTTACGGCGTAGTTAGAACGTTGATTTTACTGACTTGATTGTTTCGGCGAGAGTGACTAATCTCTGTTCTCCGGTTCTCATTTCTTTTAGTGTGACCGAATTACTTTTTACTTCATTTTCTCCAACGATCAGAACAAAGGGAATTTTGAGCTTGTTGGCGTATTGGAGCTGCTTGCCGATTTTTTCTGAATCGAAATAAACCTCGGTGTTTATACCTTCTTCGCGCAGAGAAGTAGCTATTTCCAAACACCTTCCAAGATATCCAGTTCCCAGGTGACTAATGAGAACCTTGCTCGGGGTAGATTGGTTTGGGCTTACCATGCCAGCTTCACATAGTTGGTAAAAGAGTCTTGTTAGCCCGATGGAAATTCCAACTCCAGGCAATTCTTTGTCGGTGTAGTATTGTGCAAGATCGTCATAACGACCGCCAGAACAAACGCTTCCTATTCCTGGGTATTTGTTTAGGATAGTTTCGTACACGGTGCCTGTATAATAGTCGAGGCCGCGCGCGATAGTTAAATCAATCTTGTAACTCTTCTCAGGCACGCCGAACGCTTTGACCGCTTCGGAAACCGTTCTCAATTCTTCTAACCCCTTTTGAAAAAGATCGTTAGAGATTGCGAGCGCTTCCATGGAAGACAGGATCTCATTGTTGGGCCCCGTCATTTTGGTAAACTCCAAAATTTGTCCCGCCTTTTTTTCGGTGATTTCAAGAGACACAAGCTCTTCTATGACGGCGCTATCGCCTTGCTTCTCGATTTTATCGATTGCACGCAATATTTCCATCGCCTTGCTTCTGACATCCAAGGCATCCATGAATCCCGCAAGTAATTTACGATTGTTTATCCGAATGGTTATGTCGTCCAACCCAAGTGCTTTGAATGCCGAATAGATGACGCTCGGTATTTCCGCATCGATCAATGGATTAAGACTGCCGATTACATCGATGTCGCATTGATAAAATTCCCTGAACCTTCCTTTTTGAGCACGTTCCGCGCGCCAGACTTTTTGCATTTGATAGCGTCGGAATGGAAATACAAGATCTCCGTAGTGCTCGGCGACATAACGTGCAAGCGGAATGGTAAGATCAAAGTGCAATGCGAGATCCGTATCGCCTCTCATAAATCTGTAGATTTGCTTTTCTGTCTCACCGCCCCCCTTTGCCAAAAGTATTTCACTTAATTCAATTGCTGGTGTCTCAATTGGGGTGAACCCGAAGCGCTCATAGGTGGCTCGAATGGTATCGAACATCCAGTTGAAGACGAGTTGATCTTTAGGGAGCAGCTCCATGAAGCCGCTTAGAATTCTTGGTTTAGTTTTTTTCATATTCTCTCCTTCACATGAGTTTATTTCACAACTTTATGTTAAAGCAACGTTTTCAGAAGTATAAATGTTTTTGCCATTTCCGTCAAGAACAGCCGTAATGGTTCAATGCCATGGAATCACCTTGGGCTTTCGACATATTAAGTATTAAAATTCAGATATGAGTAATCCGAATTTACTTCCCGTAAAATCATTTCAAGAAACGCTTAATGGCGGTTATTGTGGACCCGCGAGTCTTAAAATGGTATTGGATTACTATGATATCAACAAAAGCGAAGAAGAGGTCGCGTTTGCATGCAATCGCGATCCGGAACTTGGGACTGATGAAGCATCTATCAAGAATGCCGCCGGATCTTATGGCCTGAAGGCTGAAATTGAAAATAATGCTTCGTTCGACTCAATTCGTGGCTGGCTTGATCGCCGCATTCCGGTCATAGTCAATTGGTTTACCCGTGGCCGTTCAGATTACGGCGACGAAGAAGTTCCGGATGGGCATTACTCGGTGGTAGTTGGTCTTGATGACGAGCACATCTATCTGCAAGATCCAGAGATTGGCGGTTTGCGAAAATTGGAACGTGAAGATTTTATGCGAGTTTGGTTTGATTTCAGACCCGCTTGTATTGCCTCTTGGGACGATATGATCATTCGCCAACTTATTGCAATATATCCGGTTAAACGATAATATTTTTTATATTTTGCGGAAAGAAATCATGGAATTTATCGAGAAGATTTAGGGACTTGTGGGATTTTTGGGTATTATCTATAATTTCCACATGGCACTAACTAAACAAGATTTAGGTGCGATTGAAGGTCTTTTGGATAAGAAGCTCGGTATTTATCAGAACGCGATTATCGAATCTGTTGATTTTAAGTTTCAGAATATCGAAAAAGAAATGTCCGGCTTGAGATCAGAAATTAGACGTTTGAGTACAACTCTGGATAACTTTTTAAAAATGATGGCGGATTATAAAGATGAATTTATTATT